>WBZL01000039.1_pt1 | contig 114147 bp, 91 predicted proteins | sample 5204291 | NCBI WGS metagenome assembly WBZL01 (sample SAMN12344345, study PRJNA552823) | activated sludge metagenome | biome: Activated sludge suspended growth; feature: Nitrification reactor; material: Wastewater; isolation source: activated sludge from nitrification reactor of wastewater...
CTCGAATGCTCCGATCGCCTCCGGCCACGACAGCGGGATGGTCGGCGTGGAGTCGCGATAGGCATTGCCGGCGAGCACAGGGCCGGGATCGAGCTTGCGGGTGAGCCCGAGGTGCATGCCTGCCAGTACGATCGCCGCCAGCAGGTAGGGATTGGCGTCGGCACCCGCGACCCGGTGCTCGACGCGGCGGCTCGCCGGCGGCCCGTGCGGCACGCGAAACGCGACGCCACGGTTGTTCACCGACCAGCTCGGGTTCAGCGGCACATAGGCCTCCGGCTGGAAACGGCGGTACGAATTCGCCGTCGGCGCACAAATTGCCATTGCGTCGTTCATCGTGACCGCGAGTCCGCCGATCGCATGACGCAGTTGCACGCTGCCCTGCGGATCGTCCGCGGCGAAGACGTTGCGCCCCTGCGAGTCGACGAGGCTCACGTGCAGGTGCGCGCCGCTGCCGGCGTGATCGCGATACGGCTTGGGCATGAACGTCGCTTCCATGCCGTGCTGCAATGCCACGCCCTTGACCAGCCGCTTCAGCCGGATGGCGTGGTCGCAGGCGAGCAACGCGTCGTCGACGTGGTGCAGGTTGACCTCGAACTGTCCCGGGCCGTATTCGGCCAGTACTGTGCCCGTCGGCAGTTCCTGCGCGTGTGCCGCGGTCTCGATGGCACCCAGCACCGCCGAATACTCGGCGAGTTCCTGCATCGAGTTGATCTGGGTCTTGTACTCGCGCCGGCCCGTGAGCGGTTGTCGCGGCGGCTGCGCATGCCCCTGCGGCGTGCGCCTGCGATCGACGAGGTAGAACTCGAGTTCGACAGCCATGACCGGCGTGAGACCGAGTGCGGCAAAGCGCGCCACGACGCGTTCCAGTGCGTGACGCGGATCGCCGTCGAACGGCGAGCGGTCGTGGTCGAACATCGTTACCTGCATCTGCGCCACGTGCTCGCCGAGCCACGGCACTGGCACCAGCGTGCCCGGGATCGGCAGGCAGGCACGGTCGGCGTCGCCCTCGTCGAAACCGAGGCCGGTCGACTGCACGGTGCCGCCCAGGACGTCGAGCGCGAACATGGACGCCGGCAGCAGGAGCCCCGTCGTGTGGATGCCTTCGAGTTCGTCCACCGTGACGCGCTTGCCGCGCGGAATCCCCATCTGGTCGGCCAGCAGCAGGTCGATACAGCGCACCTGCGGGTGGCGGCCGAGCCAGGCGCGCGCCTGCGCAAAGTCCGCGAGCTGCGGCATGATGACCCCGTTGTTTAGGATTTAGCGACGGCCGCGCCGCCGGGGAGGCGGCAGGATAGCCCCTCGCCGCGGTCGGCGGCAAGCCGCGACCGGTGGTGGTTGGCGCTCGTCAAGTTCCTGAGCTGGCTTGTTTTTGCCCGTTTTTTTGCGTTGCTCGGCGACTCGGCGGGGGTGGCTGTGGTCTAATGCTGCGCATTCGCAGACGACAGCCGGGCAGAAGCTGTCTAGGATCTTAAACGTGGCTCGCCGCAAACCACTGATCGGCATACCCGCGGACCGGCGCATCCTCGGTCCGCACCCCTTCCACTGCGTCGGGGAGAAGTACATCGCGGCCGTCGCCGACGCCTCCGACGCCATTGCGCTGCTGATCCCGGCGCTGGGCGAACGCGATTTCGACCAGTTGCTCGAGACGCTCGACGGCATCCTGCTGACGGGCAGTCCGTCGAACGTCGAGCCGCATCGCTATGCGGGCCCGGCGAGCGATGCCGACACGCTGCACGATCCGCACCGTGACGCAACGACGCTGCCGCTGATTCCGCACGCGATCGAGCGCGGCGTGCCGTTGTTCGGCGTGTGCCGCGGCTTCCAGGAGATGAACGTCGCGTTCGGCGGCACGCTGCACCAGAAGGTGCAGGAGGTGCCTGGCCTCGGCGATCACCGCGAGGACAAGGAACAGCGGCTCGAGATGCAGTACGCGGAGGCACACGAGATCGAACTCGTCCCGGGCGGCCTGCTGCGTGGCTTGGCTGACAGCGACCGCGTCATGGTCAACTCGCTGCACTCGCAGGGCGTGCAGACGCTCGGACGCGACCTCGAGGTGGAGGCCCGCGCACCGGACGGCCTCGTCGAGGCGTTTCGGGTGCGCTCGGCGCCCGGTTTCGCGCTGGCCGTACAGTGGCACCCCGAGTGGCAGGTCATGAAGCATCCCTTTTCGCGTGCGCTGTTCGCCGCCTTCGGCGACGCGGCCCGCTCGCGCAGCAACAGACGGTAATCACGCATGAGCACCCCGATCCAGCAGTTCTTCAAGGAGCACGGCATTTCCGAAGTCGAGGCCGTCGTGCCCGACATGGCCGGCATCGCGCGTGGCAAGGTGATGCCCGCGGTGAAATTCGCGGAAGACGAGGGCATGCGCATGCCCGAGAGCATCTTCCTGCAGACCGTGACGGGCGACTATCCGGAAGACGACCGCGCGATCAGCCCGTCGGAGATCGACATCGTGATGAAGGCCGACCCGGCAACGACGCGCGTCGTGCCGTGGGCCGCGGAGCCGACCGCGCAGGTGATCCACGACAGCTTCTATTCCGACGGCCGGCCGGTGACCATGGCGCCGCGTTACGTGCTGCGCCACGTCCTCGACCTCTATGCCGCGCGGGGCTGGAAGCCGATCGTCGCGCCCGAGCTCGAGTTCTACCTGGTCGAGCCGAACACCGACGCCGACTATCCGCTCAAGCCGCCGGTCGGCCGCTCGGGCCGTCCCGAGATCGGCCGCCAGTCGTACAGCATCGCGGCGGTCAACGAGTTCGATCCGCTGTTCGACGACATCTACGCGTTCTGCGAAGCGCAGGAGATCGAGATCGACACGCTGATCCACGAGGACGGCGCGGCGCAGATGGAGATCAACCTGATCCACGGCGATGCGATGTCGCTCGCCGACCAGGTGTTCATGTTCAAGCGGACGGCGCGCGAGGCGGCCTTCCGCCACAAGATGTACGCGACGTTCATGTCCAAGCCGATGGCCCGCGAGCCCGGCAGCGCCATGCACATCCACCAGAGCGTCGTCGACACGAAGACCGGCCGCAGCATCTTCAGCGACAAGGACGGCAACCCGAGCGCGCTCTTTTTCGCGCACATCGCGGGGCTGCAGAAATACCTGCCCTCGGCGATGTGCCTGTTCGCGCCCAACGTCAACGCGTTCCGCCGCATCATCCTGCGTCACCTCGCGCCCATCAACACGCAATGGGGCTACGACAACCGCACGGCGGGCCTGCGCGTACCGATCTCCAACGCCGAGAACCGCCGCGTCGAGAACCGCCTCGGCGGCGCCGATGCGAACCCATACCTCGCCATCGCCGCCTCGCTCGCGTGCGGCTACCTCGGCATGCTCGAAGGCCTCAAGCCGTCGGAACCCGTGACCGGGAGCGCCTACGACCTGCCGTTCGGGCTGCCGCGCAGCCTCGAGGAATCGGTGCGCATGCTGCGCGACTGCCGGTCGCTGATCGACCTGCTCGGCGACCGTTTCGTGCTCGCCTACACCGCCGTGAAGGAGAGCGAGCACGACACGTTCCTGCAGGTCATCAGCAGCTGGGAGCGCGAGCATCTGCTGCTCAATGTCTGATGTACCGCAGGCGGCCGGCCGCGACGCCGGCCACCGCCTCCGCACTGGACGCCCGAGGACACACCCTGCATGCGATCCACCCCCTATCTCGCCGAGAAGACCACCGCGTACTGGCAGGACCTCGATCGCCAGCATTACCTGCACCCGTTCACGGACTTCAAGCACCTGCATGCGAAGGGCACGCGGATCATCGTCAAGGCCGAGGGCGTGTACCTGTACGACTCCGAGGGCCACCGCATCCTCGACGGCATGGCGGGGCTCTGGTGCGTCAACGTGGGCTACGGCCGCCGCGAGCTGGCCGAGGCCGCGTATCGCCAGCTCCTCGAGCTGCCCTACTACAACAGCTTCTTCCAGACCGCCCACCCGCCGGCGATCGAACTCGCGAAGCAGCTCGTCGACCTGACGCCGCCGCAGTTCAACCGGGTGTTCTTCACGGGCTCGGGGTCCGAGGGCAACGACACGGTGGTGCGGCTGGTGCGCCGCTACTGGGACCTGCTCGGCCAGCCCGAGCGCACGGTCATCGTCAGCCGCATCAACGCCTATCACGGCAGCACCGTGGCCGGCGCGAGCCTGGGCGGCATGGGTTTCATGCACGAGCAGGGCGGGCTGCCGATTCCGGACATCGTCCACATCCCGCAGCCGTACTGGTACGGCGAGGGCGGCACGCTCGGGCCGGCGGAATTCGGCCTGCGGGCGGCGCGTGCGCTGGAGCGCAAGATCCTCGAGGTCGGCCCGCACCGGGTCGCCGCGTTCATCGGCGAGCCGATCCAGGGCGCGGGCGGCGTCATCATCCCTCCGGACACCTACTGGCCGGAAATCCAGAAGATCTGCGAGCGCTACGGCATCCTGCTCGTGGCCGACGAGGTCATCTGCGGCTTCGGCCGCACGGGCCACTGGTTCGGCTCAGACCACTTCGGCATCTCGCCCGACCTCATGACCATCGCCAAGGGTCTGTCGTCGGGCTACCTGCCGATCGGCGGCGTCATGGTCGCCGACCGCGTCGCCGACGTGCTGATCGAGCAGGGCGGCGAGTTCGCGCACGGCTTCACGTATTCCGGACACCCCGCAGCCTGCGCTGTGGCCAGCGTGAACCTGAGCCTGATCCAGCAGGAAGACCTCGTGGCGCGCACCCGCGACGAGACGGGGCCGTACCTGGCGAAGAAATGGCGGGAGATCGCGGAACACCCGCTGGTCGGCGAGGCGCGCTCCGTGGGCCTGATCGGCGCGCTCGAACTCGTGAAGGACAAGGCCACGCGGACTTTCTTCGACCCGCGCGGCGAGGTCGGCACGATCTGCCGCGACTTCTGTTTCCGGAACGGCCTGATCATGCGCGCGGTGCGCGACACCATGATTGTCTCGCCGCCGCTGGTGATCACGCGCGAGCAGCTCGACGAGCTGGCGGAGAAGGCCTGGCGGTGTCTTGACCTGACGCAGGCGCGCTGCCGTGCCGAAGGGCGGCTCTGAGCCGGCCCGTCGTGTCCGCGCGGGGCGCCCGGCACGGCCGCGGCGTGCCGAGGCCCGCCCCGCAGGCCCCCTAGTCACCACAAAATTTCTTCGCTATACAGCGGGGTCTGCGTCGGGCGAGCGCCGTCCGGCGCCCGTCCCATCGAAAGAAATCACAGGGGTACGACTACGATGATCATCAGCATCCGCGCCGGCCTGCTCGGCCTGGTGGCCGCCACCGCGCTCGTGGGCTGCGGCAAGAAGCAGGAAACTCCTCCCGCGGCGGACACCGCCGCCGTGACCGCGCCGGCCTCGGCCGAGGAGAAGATCGTCAACGTCTACAACTGGTCCGACTACATCGACCCGAAGACGCTCGAGCAGTTCACGACCGAGACCGGCATCAAGGTCAACTACGACGTGTTCGACTCGAACGAGGTGCTCGAGACCAAGCTGCTCGCCGGCAACACGGGCTACGACGTCGTGGTGCCGTCGGCCTCGTTCATGGAACGGCAGATCAAGGCGGGGGTGTTCCGCAAGCTCGATCGCGCGAAGATCACGAACTGGGACAAGCTCGACCCCGAGGTGCTGCAACGCGTGGCCCTGCACGACCCGGGCAACGAGCACGCGGTCAATTTCATGTGGGGCACGACCGGCATCGGCTACAACGAGGGCAAGGTCAAGGCCATCGATCCGAAGGCGCCCGTCGACAGCTTCCGGCTGGTGTTCGATCCGGCGGAGGCGAAGAAGTTCGAGGGCTGTGGCATCTCCGTGCTCGATGCGCCGAGCGAGATCACGGCGGTCGCGCTGGCCTATCTGGGCAAGGACCCGAACAGCCAGTCGGAGGCCGATCTCAAGCTCGCCGAGGACCTGCTGATGAAGGTCCGGCCCTACATCCGCATGATCCACAGCTCGAACTACATCGACGCGCTCGCCAACGGCGAAATCTGCATCGCGGTGGGCTGGAGCGGTGACGTCCTGCAGGCCCGCGACCGCGCGGCCGAGGCCGGCCAGAGCAACGTCATCAAGTACAGCGTGCCGAAGGAAGGCACGATCATCTGGTTCGACATGTTCGCCATCCCGGCCGACGCGCCGCATCCCGACAACGCCCACCTGTTCATCGACTTCATGAACCGGCCCGAGATCGCGGCGGCGAACTCGAACTTCGTCAATTACGCGAACGGCAATTCCGCCTCGCTGCCGCAGGTCAATGAATCCGTCCGCAACGACCCCGGCATCTACCCGCCGGCGGAGGTCAAGGCCAAGCTGTTCCCGGACCTGGCCGAGACGGCGGAATTCACGCGCCTGCTGAACCGCACCTGGACGAGGTTCACGACGGGCAAGTGATCGCCCGGGCATGACGCCGACCGCGGGGCGGCCGGAGCACTTCCGGTCGCCCCGTCTTCCCGCGAGGTCCCGCTACCCAAGCCGGATGGCCTGAGCTATAACCGGGTCGAGCCGGCCCCCGGGGCGGCGTTCATCCCGGGAGACCCATGAACACCCTGCTCCAGACCGGCTTCTGCGTGGTCCTGCTGTCTTCCGCGCTGGGGGCCTGCGGCCAGAAGCCGGAGGACGCTCCGGGCGCCGTCAGCGGCCCCGGGACAGCGAGGGGCGAAACGGTCGTCAACGTCTACAACTGGTCGGATTACATCGATCCGAGGGTCATCGACGACTTCCAGAGGCAGACGGGCATCAAGGTCAACTACGACGTCTTCGACTCCAACGAGGTGCTCGAGACCAAGCTGCTCACGGGCAACTCGGGCTACGACGTCGTGGTGCCGAGCGCCTACTTCCTCGAGCGACAGGTCAAGGCCGGCGTGTTCGCGAAACTCGACAGGTCGCGACTGCCGAACCTGAAGAACCTCGATCCCGAACTCGCCGCGCAAGCCGCCCGCCACGATCCCGGGGGCGAGCATTCGGTCGTGTACATGTGGGGCACGACGGGCATCGGCTACGACGCCGCCAAGGTGAAGGCGATCCTGCCGGACGCGCCGGTCGACAGCTGGCGGCTGGTGTTCGACCCGGCGATCGTCGCGCGCTTCGAGGGCTGCGGCGTGTCCGTGCTCGACGACCCGACCGACATCGTCTCGACGGTGCTGCTCTACCTCGGCAAGGACCCCAACAGCGAGTCCGAGGCCGACCTGGCCGCAGCCGAAGCCGTGCTGATGAAGATCCGGCCCTATCTGCGGACCATCCACAGCTCGCAGTACATCGACCAGCTCGCCAACGGCGAGCTGTGCATCGCCGTCGGCTACAGCGGCGACATCCTGCAGGCCCGCGACCGCGCGGCGGAGGCGGGCAAGCCGGTCGACATCCGGTACTCGATCCCGCGCGAGGGCGCCCTGACCTGGTTCGACACGCTGGCCGTGCCGGCTGATGCGGCGCACGTGGCCAACGCGCACGCGTTCATCGACTTCCTGCTGCGTCCAGAGGTTGCTGCCGCGAACTCCGACTTCGTCAACTTCGCGAACGCCAATGCCGCGGCCACTCCGCTGGTCAATGAGGAGCTGCGCAACGATCCGGGCATCTATCCGACGCCGGAGGTGAAGGCCCGGCTGCAGCCGAACCTGGCGAAGTCCGCGGCGTTCACGCGCGCGCTGAACCGCACCTGGACGCGCTTCATGACGGGGCGTTGACGCCCGCGAAGCCCCGCCGGCCGCGAACCGAAGCCACGATCCCCGCACACCGCGAGTACCCAATGTCCACCTCACCGCGCCCCGCGCAGCAGAAGTTCGAGCCCTGGACCGACCCGAACGCGAAGCCCTACGTCCGCATCGAGAAGGTCACCAAGCAGTTCGGCGACTTCCTCGCCGTCGACGACGTGACGCTCGACATCTACAAGAAGGAGATCTTCTGCCTGCTCGGTGCATCGGGTTGCGGCAAGACCACGCTGCTGCGCATGCTGGCGGGTTTCGAGCGGCCGACGTCCGGGAAGATCTTCATCGACGGCGTCGACATGACGTCGATCCCGCCGTACGAGCGTCCGGTCAACATGATGTTCCAGTCGTACGCGGTGTTCCCGCACATGACGGTGGAGCAGAACGTCGCCTTCGGCCTGCGGCAGGAAAGCCTGCCGAAGGCGGAGATCGCGCAGCGCGTCGGCGACATGCTCAAGCTCGTCCGGCTCGACCAGTTCGGGAAGCGCAAGCCGCATCAGCTCTCGGGTGGCCAGCGGCAGCGCGTCGCGCTCGCCCGCGCGCTCGTGAAGAAGCCGAAGCTGCTGCTGCTCGACGAGCCGCTCGCGGCGCTCGACAAGAAGCTGCGCGAGCACACGCAGTTCGAGCTCATCAACATCCAGGAGACCCTCGGCGTCACGTTCGTCGTCGTCACGCACGACCAGGAGGAGGCGATGACGCTGTCGACGCGCATCGGCCTGATGAACCACGGCGAGATCATCCAGGTCGGCACGCCCAGCGAGATGTACGAGTACCCGGCATCGCGCTTTGCCGCGGAGTTCATCGGCTCGGTCAACATGTTCGAGGGCCGCCTGATCGAGGACGAGCCTTCGTACGTGCGCATCGCCTGCGATGACCTCGAGGCGCCGATCTTCGTCAGCCACGGCGTGAGCTCGGCGCCCGGCGCCACGATCTGGGCGGCCATCCGGCCGGAGAAGGTCACCATGAGCCGCGCGAAGCCCGACGCGGCGGACAACTGGACGTCGGCCGTCGTGCGCGACATCGCGTACATGGGCGACATGTCGATCTACCTGCTGCGGCTCGCGTCGGGGAAGATCGTCCGCGTCACCCAGCCGAACACCTACCGGCACGCCGACGACCGCGTCACCTGGGACGAGCACGTTTACCTGCAGTGGCATCCCGAGAGCCCCGTCGTGGTGACCAAGTGAAGAGGCTCCTCAAGCGTCTCGGCCTGCAGGGGCGGACGCTCGTCACCGCCGTGCCCTACCTCTGGCTGGTGGTGTTCTTCCTGATCCCCTTCGCGATCGTGCTCAAGATCAGCTTCTCGAGCACGCAGATCGCGATGCCGCCGTACGAGCCGCTGGTGCGCTGGGCAGGCGAGCAGGTGCTGCAGATCAAGCTGAACCTGGCCAACTTCGCTTTCCTGGTGCAGGACAACCTCTACTGGATGGCGTACCTGAACTCGATCCTGGTCGCCGCCGTGTCGACGGTCATCTGCCTCCTGATCGGCTACCCGATCGCCTATGCGATCGCACGCAGCAGTCCCGCGGCGCGCAGCATCCTGATGCTGCTGGTCGTGCTGCCCTTCTGGACGTCGTTCCTGCTGCGCGTCTACGCCTGGATCGGCATCCTCAAGAACAACGGCTTGATCAACAACCTGCTGATGGCGACCGGCGTCATCGACGAGCCGATCCAGATGCTGCAGACCGACTTCGCGGTCTACGTGGGCATCGTGTACTCGTACCTGCCGTTCATGATCCTGCCGCTGTACGCCAACCTCGAGAAGATGGACCTCACGCTGCTCGAGGCGGCGGCGGACCTCGGCTGCAAGCCCTGGCAGGCGTTCTGCAAGGTGACGCTGCCACTGTCGGTTCCCGGCATCGTCGCCGGCTGCCTGCTCGTCTTCATCCCGGCCGTCGGTGAGTTCGTGATTCCCTCGCTGCTCGGCGACCCGGGCATGCTGATGATCGGCAAGGTGCTGTGGACCGAGTTCTTCAACAACCGCGACTGGCCGGTCGCCAGCGCCGTCGCCATCGCGCTGCTGCTGTTCCTCGTCATCCCGATCATGTTCTACCAGCGCGCGCAGGATGCGGAATCCGGCGGGGGGCTGCACCGATGAAGCAGGGCATCACCGTCTTCCGCGCCATCGTGCTGACGCTAGGGTTCGCGTTCCTCTACATCCCGATCGTCTCGCTGATCGTGTACTCGTTCAACGAGTCGCGGCTGGTCACCGTCTGGGGCGGGTTCTCGACCAGATGGTACGGCGCGCTGTTGCGCAACGAGCAGATCCTCAATGCCGCGTGGCTCAGCATCAAGGTCGCCGTGCTGTCGGCGACGCTGGCCGTCGTGCTCGGCACGCTCGCGGGCATGGCGCTCGCACGCTTCGGGCCGTTCAAGGGCCGCACGCTGCTGTCGGGCCTGACGACGGCGCCGCTGGTCATGCCCGAGGTCATCACGGGCCTGTCGCTGCTGCTGCTGTTCGTCACGATGGAGCAGCTGCTCGGCTGGCCGGAGGGGCGCGGCATGACGACGATCGTCATTTCGCACATCACCTTCACCATGGCCTTCGTCACGGTCGTCGTGCAGTCGCGGCTCGCGCAGATGGACGATTCGCTCGAGGAGGCGGCGATGGATCTCGGCGCGCGTCCGCACAAGGTGTTCTTCCTGATCACGCTGCCGATCATCTTCCCGGCGCTGCTGTCGGGCTGGCTGCTCGCGTTCACGCTGTCGCTCGACGATCTCGTCATCACCAGTTTCGTCGCCGGCCCGGGTTCGAGCACGCTGCCCATGGTGATTTTCTCCAAGGTCCGTCTCGGCGTCAGTCCGGACATCAACGCGCTGGCGACGATCCTGGTGGCGATCGTCGCGGTCGGGGCGGTCGTGGCGGGCGTCGTGTCGGCGCGACAGCAGAAGGCACGCGACCGCGATGCCCAGATGGCGCTCGCGGCCAACCAGCAGTTGATCGAAAGCCTCAAGAAGGGCTGAGACGCGTGACGGGCGAACGGCGCGGTCAGGCAAGCGTGGAAGGTGACCTGGGCCAGGTCGTGGTCGCGTTCGACGTGGGTGGTTCCTTCGTCAAGGCGGGCCTGGTCGCCGTGCGCAGCGGCATGGTGCTCGGCGACGTGCGGCGCCGGCCGACGCCAGCCGGTGCCGCGCCCGAGGCGGTGCTGGAACTGCTGGTCACCATGGCGGGCGAACTTTCCACTGCGGGCCCGATCGGGCTCGCGTTCCCCGTGGTGGCGAAGAACGGCGTCGCGTGGACCGCGGCCAATATCGACAAGCGCTGGATCGGCATGAACGTGCAGGCCCATCTGCAGGCGCGGCTGCAGCGGCCGGTCGCCTTTCTCAACGACGCCGATGCCGCAGGTGTGGCAGAGATGACGCTCGGCGCCGGTCGCCACCGCGGCCAGGGCACCGTCATGGTCCTTACGCTCGGCACGGGCATCGGATCGGCGTTGTTCGTGGACGGCCGGCTGCTGCCCAACACCGAATTCGGGCACCTCGAAGTCGGCGGCCGGGAGGCCGAGCATCGCGCGGCGGCCAGGGTGCGGACGGATCGTGGCCTCGACTGGGTCGAGTGGGCGTGCGAGGTCAACGTCGTGCTCGATGCCTACCATGCGCTGCTCTGGCCCGACCTCTTCATCGTCGGCGGCGGCGTGACCGAGAACTGGGAGCACTTCGGACCGCTGCTCAACAGCCGGGCCGAGATCGTACGCGCCGCGTTCGGCAACGATGCGGGCCTCGTCGGCGCGGCGATGGCGGCCGCCCGGCTCGGGGGCGCCTGCTAGCCCGCACTATTCATGAAGGAGCGGGTTTTCAGGACCATGCGTGCAAGTTTGGCGGTGTCGGGGCGTGATGTCGACGCGCGGCGATGATTTTGAAGGCGCAGCCGACCGCGAGCGACGATGGCCAGTGTCGGCGCGGTGCGCGGGTCGGTTGTTGGCCACGGGTTCCCGTCGCGACGTCGTGCGATCGCGCTGGGGAGTGTCCCGGCCCAGTCCGACAGCGCTACGCGGGCGCCGCGCCGAGGTTTCTGGCAATGATCTGCCAGTCGTGGCGGTGCAGGCAGGCGGAGGGCAGGTGCAAGACGATGCGCCGCACGGACGATTCCAGCCAGGCACCCAGTTTCATCAGGTGTTCGCGCAGCGTGCTGACCTGAGCGGATCGGAAGGCGGTGCGGGCGGCACGCAGACGCAGTTCCTGGTAGAGCACGTAGGCGGCGGCGGTGAGCAGGCCGCGCAGTTGGTTGGCGAGGAAGCGGCTGCAGCTGGTGCGGTCGATCTCGAGCCCATGGTGCAGTTCCTTGATCCGGTTCTCGATGTCGCCGCGGGCGCAGTAGATCGACTCGTACAGATGCCGCGGCGAGTGCCTGAGGTTAGTGACCACGAAGCGCGGGTTGTCTTTGGGCTCGCGTCCGGGATGGCGGACGACCTCGGCCTTGATGATCACGCGCCGGCGCTGCTGGTCCCAGGTGCCGGCGGCATAGCGCGTCTCGCCATACAGATGCTCGGTCTCCCCCGAGGCACGCGACAGGCGCCGGGCGGTACCCATCAGGCGCGCGGCGCGGCGCTGCAGCACCTTGTTCTTCCCCATCGCCACCGCGTACTCGAGCCCCTCGCGCTCGAGGAAGGCGAACATCTCGGCGGCGGCGAAGCCGCCGTCCAGGCGCACTCGCAACCGTGCGCGCGGGAACGCCACCCGCAGCCGCGGCAGCAGCCGCGACAAGATCCCAATCGCACCGACCCCGGCGCCGGCATTGCCGGGGCGCAGCACGTAAGCGAACAGATATTGATCCGGCTCCTCGTCAAAGGTCAGGAACCCGGCCACCGGCAAATAACACCAGCTGTCGTAGTGCCCGTTGAAGAAGCTCAGTTGCTGCGCACCATGGGTCGGGTCATCCGTCGGATCCAGATCGATCGTGATGCGCCGGGCTTTGCCCTTCAGACGCCGACGATGGCGCTCGATCACGCTCTCGGCGAGCGCGACCCCCATCCGGTACAGATCCGCTCGATCGAGCGCGTTCTCAAAGCGCGACAGCGTCGGCTGCGAAGCGAGGTCGTCGCCGGCCACCGGATCGCGACCACCGAGCAGCTTCTGGATCGGATCAGCCGCCAGGCGGCCGGCATCGTTGCCATCCGGATAGCCGCAGGCGATCGCGTACAAACGCTGCCGCAGCAGATCGCCGATCGCGTGGCGGACCTTGCCCGACTGGCGCGGGTCTCTGATGCCGTCGATCAACGCCTCGGTCAGACCCAGTTGTCGGTCGCAGGCTTGCAGAAGGACCGCGCCGCCGTCAGAGCTGGCATGCGGCTGGTCAAATTTCGCGACCAGCGGCTTCAAGCCAAAGTCCGAAAACAGAACACTCTGTCGTGTGCTATCGTCGTTCATGCAAAGGCCTTTGTTGTGCGAGAAAACTCTTGTGGTAAAGCGTTTCTAGCACGATCGAGGCCTTTGTGCTTTCTCAATTCATGAATTATTCAGGCTAGAATCCGGCCGATGCGCGCGCGGATCGAGAGCAAGCTGCCGGCCGTCGGCACGACGATTTTCACGCTCATGTCGCGGCTCGCGGCGGAGCATGGCGCGATCAATCTCTCGCAGGGCTATCCCGATTTCGATCCGCCGGCGCGGCTGGTCGAGCTGGTCGCGCACTACATGGGCCGCGCCGGCGGATCGCAGAACCAGTACGCGCCCATGACCGGGCTGCCCGCGTTGCGTGAGGCGATCGCCGCCGGGCTGAGCAACCGCTACGGACGCGAAGTCGACGTCGAAGCGGACATCACCGTCACCTCGGGTGGCACGGAGGCGCTCTTCTGCGCCATCCACGCGACGGTGCGGCCCGACGACGAGGTGATCCTGCTCGACCCGGCCTACGACTCCTACGAGCCCGCCGTCGTGCTCGCGGGCGGCCGTGCCGTGCGCGTGCCGCTGCGGCGGCCGGACTTCGGCGTCGACTGGCAGTGCCTGAGCGATGCGCTGACGCCGCGCACGCGGCTGCTGGTGCTCAATTTTCCGCACAATCCCAGCGGCGCCGTGCTCGCCGCGGACGACCTGGACACGCTCGCGTCCCTCGTGCGGGACACGCCCGTGCTGTTGCTGTCGGACGAGGTGTACGAGCACATGCTGTTCGACGGGCGGCGGCATCACAGCCTGCTCGCGCACCGCGAGCTCGCCGAACGCAGTTTCGTCGTGTCCTCGTTCGGCAAGACGTATCACGCGACGGGCTGGAAAGTCGGCTACTGTGTCGCGCCGGGCGCGCTCATGGCGGAGTTCCGCAAGGTGCATCAGTTCGTGCAGTTTGCCGTGGCGACACCGCTGCAGGCCGCGCTCGCCGCGTTCATGCGCGAGTGCCCGGGGCACGCGAGCGGGCTGCCGGTGTTCTACCAGGCGAAGCGCGACCATTTCGCCCGGCTGCTCGACGGCACGCGCTTCCGGTACGAGCCCGCGGCGAGCACGTATTTCCAGCTCGCCGACTATTCGGCCATCAGCGACGAGGGGGACACGGTGTTCGCCCGCCGCCTGACGACGGAGCACGGCGTCGCCGCGATACCGATCTCGGTATTCTCCGCCAGACCGCCCGCGACGGAGCGGATCGTCCGGTTCTGTTTTGCCAAGCACGAGGCCACGCTCGACGCGGCGGCCGCCAGACTGAGGACCCTATGAGTGTGAATCTGCGCGTGACGCTGATCCAGGCGGACCTCGCCTGGCAGGCCCCGATGACCAACCGGCGTCTGCTCGCCGCCCACTTCCGCGGTCTCGCCGGCCACACCGACCTGATCGTGCTGCCCGAGATGTTCACGACGGGCTTCACGATGGACGCCGCCGGCCTCGCCGAGACGATGGATGGCGAGACCGTCCACTGGATGCGGGAAGAAGCGGCGGCGTGGGGTTGCGCGATCACGGGCAGTCTGATCGTGCGCGACGGGGGCAAGCACTACAATCGCCTGCTGTTCGTGAAGCCCGACGGCAGCATCGACCACTACGACAAGCGCCACCTGTTCCGGCTGGCCAGCGAGCAGAAGCACTTCGCCGCGGGCGCGCACCGCAAGCTGATCGAATACAAGGGCTGGCGCCTCTGTCCGCAGGTCTGCTACGACCTGCGCTTCCCGGTGTGGAGCCGCAACCGCGGCGACTACGACGCGCTGGTGTTCGTGGCCAACTGGCCGGCGCGGCGGCGCGTGGCATGGTCCGCGCTGCTCAAGGCGCGCGCGATCGAGAATCTCTGCTACTCGGTGGGCGTGAACCGCGTCGGCAAGGACGGCAACGGCGCGACCTATGCCGGCGACAGCGCCGTCTACGACTTCCTCGGCCAGTCGCTCGGCGGCGAGCACGGCGGTGACTTCGTCGAGACGGTCGTGCTCGACCGCGAGGCACTCGACACCTACCGGCGCGAGTTCCCGGCGCATCTCGACGCCGACGCCTTCGAGCTCGGGGCCGGGTCCGCATGAAGAAGCGCACGCGCGTCACGCATCCGCGCGAGGTGCGCGTGCCGACGGACAACCGGCCGCTCGTCGCGCCGATCTACCAGTCGGTCAAGTTCACGTTCGACGACGTCGGGCAGACGCTCGCGCAGTTCAAGGGTGAACGCGAGGGATTCTATTATTCGCGCGTCGCGAATCCGACGCTCGCACAGCTCGAGGGGCTGCTCGCCGAGTTGCAGGGCCGGGACGGTTGCCTGCTGACGGGCTCGGGCGTGGCGGCCGTGGCGACGCCGCTGCTCGCGCTGTTACGGTCCGGCGACCACGTCGTGCATTTCGCGGAGCAGTATCAGCCGACGCGCGCGCTGATCGGCCGGATGCTGCGTCGCTTCGGCGTCGCGAGCACGCTGCTGTCGATCGACGACCTCGCGGGCCTCGAGCGCGTGCTGGCGGCGACGCCAACGAAGCTGGTCGTGTTCGAGTCGCCGACCAATCCCGTGCTCAAGATAGCCGACGTCGCCCGCATCGCCGACCTGGCGCGGCGGCACGGCGCGACGACGCTGCTCGACAACACGCTCGCGGGCTTCCACAACCACGGCCAGTTCGAAGTCGACCTGTTCGTGCACAGCCTGACCAAGTACGCGTCGGGCCACGGCGACGTGATGGGCGGTGCCGTGATCGGCCGCGCGGAGCTGATCGACGCGCTGCGCGACGATGCCTCGCTGCTCGGACCGACGCTCGATCCACACGCGGCGTTCCTGCTGCTGCGCGGCATGAAGACCTACTACGTGCGTCGCGACGCACAGTGCCGCAGCGCCCAGGCCGTCGCCGAATTCCTTGCGCGGCAGCCGCAGGTGTCGCGCGTACGTCATCCGGGGTTGCAGGACGACCCCGGGCACGAAAGGGCAAGGCGACAGATGCACGATTTCGGCACCGTCGTGACGTTCGACCTGCACGGCGGTCTCGAGGCGGGTACGCGTTTTGCCGAAGCACTGGAGCTGTTCGCCATCGCGGCGAGCCTCGGATCGACCGAATCGCTCGTGCTGCCGCCGGCTCTGCAGCAGCCGCGCGGGTTTACGGCCGAACAGCAGCGGTGGTCGGACATCGGGCCGGGCACCGTGCGATTGTCTGTCGGACTGGAGGACGTCGACGACCTGACGGCGGACCTCGGGCAGGCGCTGCAGGCCGCGGCGCGGGCGCCTTAGCGCCCACCCTGACGTCTGTTATGCTCCGCCCCGAGGACACCTGGGGCATAGGACATGGATGCCGCCGGCCTGGACGCCGGGTTCCACGTGGGCGACTGGCTCGTCGAGCCGCGCGCGTTCCGCGCGTCCTCCGGCGGGAACGCCGTCGCGCTCACCGACGATCAGGTGCAAAACAGACGTGGTCCCTGCGCGGCGCGGCCGATCAGGAAGTTGCCGAGGTTCGGGTCGCGATGCCGGATCAGGCGGGTCAGCACGTTCAACTGGCCGACGTGCCGGGCATAGACCGCATCCGACTCGAATCGCGCGGGCGCGTAGACGTCGGGCAGCGCCGTCACGTCCTGCAGCCAGTACTGCATCACCGTGAGCACCTGGTCGGTGGCGGCGAAGGTGCGTTCGACGTCCGGCGAGTATGGGCGGAGGTCGGCGAGCGGCAGGAAGCGCAGCACGGTCGGCGGTACGAGGTACTCGGGAGGGTCGACGAACAGCTTCTGCAGCTCGTAGGCCGCCAGGTCGTAACGCGGCACGTTGTTGAACGAATCCGCGCCGGGCGCGGCCTTGCGCAGCTTCACGTGCAGCGGCGCGGAGCCGCCGAGCGAGACGTCCGCCTTGAGCGTGATGTCGCCTTTCGCCTTGGGCCGGCTGATTTCGGCGTGCTCGATGCGCAGCGGCTCGGCGAGCAGCAGCTGCTCGAGTTCATCGACCGGCCGGGTGACGTTGGCGTCCTGCGCCGGGACGGCCGCGGCGACGATCACCAGCGCCAGCGCGAGCAGGCGCGCCTGCGGGCTGCGGCGGACAGGTTCCATCCTGCACCTCGTCGGCCCCCTGACGACCCTCGTCGATCGGGGCCATGGCGACTTTACCGCACGGCCGGCACGACCTCGAACAGCTCGATGTCGTGGCCGTCCGCCCGGACTGTCCCGAGCCGCGACGCAGCCGTGCCGCAGCGTCCGACGGCCGCGACGAACTTCGCCGCCTGGTGCGACTTGATGGCATAGACGTTGCGCTCGGGCGTCGCGATCTCGGCGCAGAGGTCTTCCGGCGCCAGGTACTTCGAGTACTCGAACTTGCGCTCGCCGATCTGGACGCCCTCGACGGCCACGTCGAGATAGACGTTCAAGCCGAAATACGGCCGCATGCCGACGAATACGATGCCGTCGATCGACCGGGAATCGAGGATCGCGCGCAACTGGGCGGCGATGGCGCGCGCGTCGCGGTCCGATGGCCAGTGGGCGAGGGTGCCCTTGAACGCGACCATGGCGACCGTCGCCGCCAGGACGACCGCGGCGAAGCGCCCGGCAGAACGCTCGTGCCAATGCGCGAGCGGGCGCGACAGGATCAGAGCGAGCGGCACGAACAGCGGCAGGACGTACAATTGCAGCCGCGAGCGTGCCAGGCACAGCACCGCGAGCGGCACGAGCAGCCAGTAGGCGAGCAGCAGCCACTCGGGCCGACGCTGCCGCAGCCGGTCGCGCCACTGGTGCCAGGCTGCGCGCGGCCCGCCGGTGGTGACGACGGCGACGGCGGACCACGGCAGCGTGCCGACCAGCAGCATCGGCAGGTAGACCTCGATGGCGCCGTACCACCGGGCATTGCGGTCGTGGGCCGCCGTGAAGAGACGGTCATAGACCTCGTAGCCGAGGAAGTACCGCAACCGGTCCGGCTGCTGCGCGATCAGCACCGCGAACCACGTGAACGCGACGACGGCGAACAGGACCGGGCCGGCGGGCGCGAACATCGGACGCAGGTGCCGGCGCTCGTGGACCGCAACGAAGGCGACCATGCCGAGCAGCGGCAGCAGGCCCGGCGGACCCTTGGTCAGGAACGCGAGCCCCCAGGCCAGCCACATGGCGAGGAACCAGCGCCGCGTGCCCGCCCCGTCGCGCGACCATGCCTCGACGAACGCGTACATCGCGGCCGTTTCGAATGACGCCAGGATCGGATCCGTCGACACGATGTTGGACGCCACCGCCGGCGCGAACGACAGCGCCCAGACGGTCGGCGGCAACCACGGCTTGACCGGGCACAGCCGGCGACCGAGGCCGAAGACGAAAAGCCCGGTGGCGATGAATGCCAGCGCGCCCGGCAGCCGCGCGGCCCACTCGTGGTGGCCGAGCAACGCGAAGCTCGCGGCGAGCGCCCAGTACGTCAGCGGCGGCTTGGTCAGGTGCGGGTGCTCGCCGTCGACCGTCGGCACGAGCCAGTCGCCGTTCTCGTGCATGTGGATACCGGCCGAGCTGTAGCGGCCCTCGTCGGGCTCCCAGATGCCGCGCGTGCCCTGGAACGCGAAGGCGACGACGAACAGCAGGGCGAGCAGCCAGGCCGGCGGGCGAGCCGCGACGTGGTGGTTCACAGGCTGCTGAACACGCGCACGCGGTGGCGGTGGTAGGGCAGCACCTCGAGCAGGTCGCCCTCCCTCAGGCGCTGCTGGATGCTGCGCCACCACTCCGCGGTCAGGATCTCGGCGTGCGCATCGAGGAAGACCTGCTTCAGCCCTGGATCGAAGCCGAGGAAGTTGAGGAACGTCTCCGGGAAGACGTCGTTCTCGCCGACGTAGAACCACGCGTCGGCGCGCATGTCATCCTCGTCGTGCTCGGACTGCGGCACGTCGCGGAACCGGCAGTCGGTGACCAGGCAGAGTTCGTCGTAGTCGTAGAAGATCACGCGCCCGTGCCGTGTCACGCCGAAGTTCTTCAGCAGCAGGTCGCCCGGAAAGATGTTCGTCACCGCGAGGTCGCGGATCGCCTGACCGTACTCGACGACGGCCTTCTCGGCGAGCTCGCGGTCGACGGAGCGCAGGTAAAGGTTGAGCGGCGTCATGCGCCGCTCGATGTACAGGTGGTCGATGGTGACCTCGTCGCCATCGAAGTGCGCGGTGCGTGCCGCTTCCTTCTGCAGCTCCTCGAGCAGCTCCTGCGAAAAACGTGCCTTCGGGAAGCGGATGCTCTTGAACTCCTGCGCGTCGACCAGGCGCCCGGCGCGGTCGTGTTTGAACACCAGCTCGTACTTGGAGAGCACGTCCTCGCGCAGGATGTTCTTCTGGTACGGGAACCTGTCGCGGATGAGCTTGAAAACGACGTCGAACGACGGCAGCGTGAAGCAGATCATGACGAGGCCGCGCTCGCCAGGCGCCAGCACGAACTGGTCGTCCGAGTGCTGCAGGTGCTTGAACAGCTCGCGGTAGCGCTCGGTCTTGCCCTGCTTGGCCCGGCCGAGCACGGTGTACAACTCGCTGACCGGCTTCAGCGGCAGGATGGTCTTGAGGAACTTGACCACCTCGCCGACGTGCGCGAGGTCGACGTGGAAATACGAGCGCGTGAAGCTGAACAGGATGCTGACGGGCCCGGTCTCGAGCATGATCGCGTCAACGACGACGCCGCTGTCGAGATTGCGCAGCGCGACCACGAACGGCGCCGTCCAGCCGCGGCCGTTGATGCGTCCGACGAGATAGGCGCGCGTCATCTGGTAGAAGACTTCCTTGATGACCTCGACGGACTCGGGCGCGCGCCGCTCCGTGCTCGCATTGACGAGGGCCTTCATCTCGTCGGCCACCATCTTCACGCTGCGCTCGAAGTCGCGGTAGGGCGTGCGGAAGCGGTAGTCGGCCAGCAGTTCCTCGGCCAGCAGGTCGAGGTCGCCGCGGACCGCGTAGACGCGGGTCTCGACGTGCGAGTGCACGTTGGCGAGCGGGTCGAGGTCGAGCGCGACGCGCTCGACGGCGGGGTCGACGCCGACGGTGTCGAAGGTCTTGCGCGTGACGGAGCTGAAGAACGTCTTCGGGAATTCGCAGTCCGGCAGCGGGTCGATCATCTCGTCGAAGCGACGCTTGACCGCCGACCAGACGGCCCGCTCGTGCATCTCGTCGCCGAGGCGGTGACGCATCAGCTCGACGGTGCCGTTGACGTACTTGCGGTAGAGCTCGATGCGCTCGACCGCGTCGCGCTGGCTGCCGCGCCAGTCGCGCTCCTCGAAGCGCTGCCGGGCGCGCTGGGTGATGGCGCGGAAATCGGCGTTGTAGTCGGCGAACGCATCGACGAGCAGTTGCGCGCAGTCGCGGACCAGCGTGTCGCGCGTGCTCGGATGGGCGACGGTCAGGTTCATGTGCTGTCGAACTCCAGCCGCCGCCCCCTCCCTCCCGGCCGGCCCGCCCCGGGTCAGAGGTTCCTGATCAGGGCGTCGCCGAACTCGCTGCACTTCACTTCCTTCGCACCGTCCATCAGGCGCGCGAAGTCGTAGGTGACCGTCTTCTGGGCGATGCTCCTGTCCATCGCCGAGATGACGGCGTCGGCGGCCTCGAACCAGCCGAGGTAGCGCAGCAGCATTTCGCCCGAGAGGATTACCGAGCCCGGATTCACCTTGTCGAGGTTCGCGTACTTCGGCGCCGTGCCGTGCGTCGCCTCGAACACCGCGTGACCGGTCATGTAGTTGATGTTGCCGCCGGGCGCGATGCCGATGCCGCCGACCTGCGCCGCCAGCGCGTCGGACAGGTAGTCGCCGTTCAGGTTCATCGTCGCAATGACGTCGAACTCCTCTGGACGCGTGAGCACCTGCTGCAGCGTGATGTCGGCGATCGCGTCCTTGACGATGATCTTGCCGGCGGCCTTCGCGGCGTCCTGCTCGGCATTCGCTGCCTTGTCGCCCTTCTCGGCCTTGGTGCGCTCCCACTGGTCCCAGGTGTAGGTGTGCTGCGGGAACTCGCGCTCGGCCAGTGCATAGGCCCAGTTGCGGAAGGCGCCCTCCGTGAACTTCATGATGTTGCCCTTGTGCACGATCGTCACGCTCTTGCGCTTGTTGACGATCGCGTACTCGATGGCCGCGCGGAACAGACGCTCCGTGCCGTCCTTCGAGATCGGCTTGATGCCGATGCCCGACGTGTCCGGGAAGCGGATCTTGCCGTAGAGCTTGGGAAACGACTCCTTGAACAGCGCCTTGAACTTCTCGTTCTCGGGGCTGCCCGCCTCGAACTCGATCCCCGCGTAGATGTCCTCGGTGTTCTCGCGGAAGATGACCATGTCGACCTTCTCCGGCGCCTTGACCGGCGAGGGCACGCCGCGGAACCAGCGCACCGGGCGCAGGCAGACGTAGAGGTCGAGCATCTGGCGCAGCGCGACGTTCAGCGAGCGGATGCCGCCACCGATCGGCGTGGTGAGCGGCCCCTTGATGGAGACCAGGTACTCGCGGCAGGCCTCGACGGTCTCGTCCGGCAGCCAGGTATTGAGCAGGTCGTTCGCCTTCTGGCCGGCGTAGACCTCCATCCAGTGGATCTTGCGCTTGCCGCCGTATGCCTTGGCGACCGCCGCATCGAGCACCCGCACCGAGGCGCGCCAGATGTCGGGCCCCGTGCCGTCGCCCTCGATGAAGGGGATGACCGGCTGGTCGGGCACGACGAGCCTGCCATCGTGGATGGTGATTTTCTGTCCCTGCGGCGGGACCTTGAGCTTGAGCGCGGTGGACATCGAACCTGGCTCCGACGTGACGTCTCTTTTGGGGACGGGAAAGGGTCGGAATGCTAGCACACCGGGCCGTGCCGGGGATTTGCCGCAGCCGGGCCGCCGACCGTGAGCAGGGTCCTTGCGACGGCGACCGTGTCGCTGTAATTTCCGTTGCGAACCGCAACGCAGGACGGCCGCTTGGGTTTTCCGGGCATCGACTGGATCCGCCGACGACAGCGCACCCTGACGCAGGGCGTGCTTGCGCTGTTTTGCGCGGTCTGGTTGCAGGCGGCGCTCGTGCCCTGCGCCATGGCGTTCATGCCGGACGGCGCGATGGCCGGTGGGGAAGAGCATTGCGTTTACTGTCCGCCGGAGCGAGGCCAGTCCGCCGATCCGGCGGCCGACACAGGCGTCGACTGCCTGTATCCGGACGGTCCGCAGGTCGACACGCGGCCGTTGCTGGCGTTTCCTGCGGCGCCGCTCGTTGCGGCGGTGTTCGTTCTGGCGCCGATGTCGCGGGCGCCTGCCGGGCCGGTGCCGCGCACCGTCGCCACTGTCGTCCTGCCACGGCCCGCGTTGGCCGTGAGCTACTGTCGCTTTCTGAAATAGTCGCGCTTCGCCGAGTTGCATCCGCCCCGGGGTCGCCGTCGCCGGCTTCCCCGTGCCCGTGGAACGGCCGGAGTCCGACATGTCTGCCTTTAGATCCTTCGTCGCGAGTCTTTGCGGGCTCGCCGGATTCGCAACGCTGCTGGGCCCGCCACGCGCGGCCGGGCAGGAACTGACCCTCGCCGACGCCGAGCAGATCGCTCTCCGGCGCGACGCGATGACCCGCGAGATGCGCGCACAGGCCGCGGCCATGCGCGAGCGTGCCGTCGCGGAGGGCGAGCTGATGGACCCTCAGCTCCGCTTCGGCGTCACCAGCGTCCCCGTCGACTCCTTCAGCCTGTCGGAGGAGGACATGACCATGCTCGAGGTCGGGCTGAGCCAGGAGTTTCAGCCCGGCCGGTCACGACAACTCTCGCAACGGCAGATGCAGCAGCTCGCCGCGGCCATGGACGCGACGGCGCTCGACCGCGAGCGACTGGTCACGCGTGAGGTGCGCAAGCTGTGGACACAGCTCGCCTACCTCGGCGCGGCGCGCCAGGTCGTCGACGAGCAGGGCGCCTGGGTCGAGCAGATGCGTCAGTCGGCGCGCGCCCGCTACGCTGCCGGCGAAGGTTCGCAGCTCGACGTGCTCGCGGCGGGTCTCGACGTCGCGATGCTGCGCGAACAGCAGCTCGATCTCGATCGCGACGCGACGATGTATCGGTCGCAGCTCACCTTCTGGCTCGGCGCCGACGACGCGGCACGGGCGCAGCCCACGGCGATCGGCGCGCGCGCGGAGCTCGAGCCGCTGGCGGTCCTCGAGGCACGTCTTGTCTCACACCCCGCCCAGATCGACTACGAGCGTCGCCTCGATGCGGCGCAGACGGCCGTGGACGTCGCCAGGGAAAGGCGCAAGCCCGGCTGGATGCTCGACGTGAGCTATGGCTTCCGCGACGACATGCCCGACGGCACGTCGCGGGCCGACCTGCTGAGCGCCATGTTGAGCATGAGCGTCCCGCTGTTCGCCAGGAACCGCCAGGACCGCGAGGTCGCGGCAGCGCGTCTCGACGCGCGCGGCCTGCACGAGCGGCACGAGGATCACCGGCGTGAAATGCAGGCGATGCTCGTCGAGGCGTGGAACGCCGCACAGCGCACGGGCGAACTCGAGCGGTTCTACGAAACCGACCTGCTCGCGCTGGCCGACCAGTCCGTCAAGGCCGCGCTGCTCGCGTGGCGCGCCAACCGGGTCATGATCGACGAGGTCGTGCGCGCCCGGCGTCTCGCCGGCGAAACACGGCTCAAGCACCTGCGTCTGGCCGCCGACCGCGCGCTGGCGCAGCACGACATCGACTACCTCGCAGGGTCCACCCCATGAACGTCTCCCCGATCCGTTGCGCGGCCCTGTTCGCGCTCGCCGTCCTGCTCGGAGCCTGCTCGCGACAGCCGCCGGGCGAGGCCCCGCGCGCGGCCGCTGACGACACGCCGGCGAAGCATGTGCACACGCAAGCACAGGTCCGCTATCGCTGCCCGATGCATCCGGACGTCGTGCGCGACGCGCCGGGCCAGTGTCCGATCTGCGGTATGCAGCTCGTCGAGTTCGAGGCGACGCCGGCGGTCACGACGCAGCCCGGCACGGCGCAGGCCGTGGCCGCGGGTCGCGAAGTGCGCATCTCGCCGGCGGTGATCAACAACCTCGGCGTGCGTACCGAGCCCGTCGTGCGCGGCCGTCTGCGTCGCAGCGCGCAGACGGTGGGTTACGTCCAGTTCGACGAGCGAGGCGTGCGACAGGTCCGTACGCGCGCCGAAGGCTGGGTCGAGGCGCTGGCGGTGCGCGCGATGGGAGAGCCGGTGCGCAGGGGGCAATTGCTGTTCACGCTGTACTCGCCCATGCTCGAGAGCGCGCAGCGCGAGTACCTCGACGCGCTCGAGATCGGCAACGACGACCTGATCGCCGCCTCGCGCGACCGCCTGCAGGCGCTGGGTCTCGGCGGCACCGCGTCCGGTCTCGCCAGGACACGCAACACGACCGGGCGCGTGCCGTTCCATGCGCCGATCGACGGCGTCGTCACGGAGTTGATGGCGCGCGAAGGTGCGATGCTGAGCCCCGACATGGTCGCGATGACGATCACCGCACTCGGCAGCCTCTGGGTGATCGCCGAAGTCCCTGAGGCGCAGGCCGCGTGGCTGCAGGCGGGCACGCACGCGATGGTGCGCTTCCCTGCGCTGCCCGGTGACGTGGTGCACGGCAGCGTCGACTACGTCTACCCGGAACTCGGTCAGGAGACGCGCACCGTCCGTGCACGCATCACGCTGCGGAAGTCGCCGGCCGGCGTGAAGCCGAACATGCTGGCGAACGTCGAACTGGTCGGGGAGGGCGGCGAGGACGTGCTCAACGTGCCACGCGGAGCGCTGATCCGTGGCGGCGCGCAGGACCGCGTCGTCGTGGCGCTCGGCGACGGGCGATTCGCCTCGCGTCGCGTCGTGGCCGGTGCCGAGCGTGGTGACCGTGTCGCCATCCTCGACGGGCTGCGCGAGGGTGAGCAGGTCGTCACAGCGGCGCAGTTCCTGCTTGATTCCGAGGCGAACCTGGACGCCGGTCTCGAGCGGCTCGAAGGTGGCGGCGAAGGGGCCGGCGATGCCGAAGCCGCGCCGGGCGTCGGTCCGCACGCCGGGCACGCGGGGCATGCGCCATGATCGATGCGATCATCCGCGGCTCGCTCGCGAACCGGCCGCTGGTCCTGTTGCTGGCGCTCATGCTGGCGGCGGTCGGTCTGCACGCCGTGCAGAGTACGCCGGTCGATGCCTTGCCCGACCTGTCCGACGTGCAGGTGATCGTGCGCACGCCCTGGCCGGGCCAGGCACCGCGGCTCGTCGAGGACCAGGTCACGTATCCGCTCACGACCGCGCTGCTTTCGGTACCCGGCGCGACGACGGTGCGTGGCTATTCGTTCTACGGCGACTCGTTCGTCAACGTGCTGTTCGCCGATGGCACCGACCCCTACTGGGCGCGCTCACGCGTGCTCGAATACCTCAGTCAGGCGACGGCGCGTCTGCCCGAAGGCGTGCGCCCTTCGCTCGGTCCCGACGCGACGGGTGTCGGCTGGATCTACCAGTACGCGCTCGTCGACCGCAGGGGCGGGCACGACCTGGCCGCGCTGCGCTCGCTGCAGGACTGGTTCCTGAAATTCGAGCTGCAGGCGCTCGACGGCGTGGCCGAAGTCGCGACGATCGGCGGCATGGTCAGGCAGTACCAGGTGGTCGTCGACCCGCTGCGGCTGCGAGGCTACGGCATCCCGCTCATGATGGTCGAGCAGGCGATCCGACGCGGCAACCAGGAAGCCGGCGGCGCGGTGGTCGAGATGGCCGAAGCCGAATACATGGTGCGTGCGACAGGCTACGTCAAGGGCGTCGCCGACCTCGAGCAGATCCCGGTGATGGCGACGCCGGCCGGCACGCCGGTGCTGTTGCGCGACGTCGCCGACGTGCGCGTCGGCCCCGAGATGCGGCGCGGTATCGGCGAACTCGACGGCGAGGGCGAAGCGGTCGGCGGCGTCATCGTCATGCGCAACGGCGACAATGCGCGCGAGACCATCCGGCGCGTGAAACACAAGCTCGACGAATTGCGCGCCGGCCTGCCGGCGGGCGTCGAGATCGTCGAGACCTATGACCGCTCCTCGCTGATCGAGCGCGCCGTCGACAACCTGCGGGGCAAGCTCCTCGACGAGTTCATCGTCGTCGCGCTGGTCTGCTTCGTGTTCCTGTACCACGTGCGCTCGGGGCTCATCGTCGTGATCGTCACGCCGCTCGCCGTGGTCGCGGCCTTCGTCGTCATGCGGGCGCAGGGCATCAACGCGAACATCATGTCGCTCGGCGGCATCGCGATCGCGATCGGCACGCTGGTCGACGCCGCGATCGTGATGGTCGAAAACGTGCACCGCAAGCTCGAACAGGGCGTGGCCGATGCGTCGCAGCGATTCGAGGCGGTCTACCAGGGCTGCCGCGAGGTCGGCCCGTCGCTGTTCTTCTCGCTGATGATCGTGGCGCTGTCGTTCCTGCCGGTGTTCACGCTGGAGGCGCAGGAAGGGCGGCTCTTTGCGCCGCTCGCCTGGACCAAGACCTACGCGATGCTCGCCGCGGCGCTGCTGTCGATCACGCTCGTGCCCGTGCTGATCTGGTGGCTCGTGCGTGGCAACGTCCGGCCCGAGTCCGCGAATCCGGTCAACCGCGCCGCGGCGGCGGCGTACCGTCCGCTGCTCGACCTGGCCCTGCAGCGGCCCTGGGTCGTGACGGCCGGGGCGACGGTGCTGTTCGTCGCCACGCTCTTGCCGGCCTCGCGGCTCGGCACGGAGTTCATGCCCGAGCTCGACGAGGGCGACCTGCTGTACATGCCGACGACGCTGCCGGGCCTGTCGACGGATGCGGCGCGCGCGCTGCTCGCCCGGACCGACCGGCTGATCAGGACGGTGCCCGAGGTCGAGCGCGTGTTCGGCAAGGCCGGGCGCGCCGAGAGCGCGACCGACTCCGCGCCGATCGAGATGTTCGAGACGACCATCATGTTGAAGCCGCGCGACCAGTGGCGGCCGGGCATGACGCCGGAGAAGCTCGAGGCCGAACTCGACGCGCTCGTGCGCCTGCCGGGCGTGTCGAATGCCTGGGGCTATCCGATCAAGACCCGCATCGACATGCTCGCGACCGGCATCCGCACGCCGGTGGGCATCAAGATCATGGGGCCCGACCTGCAGGTGATCGAGTCGCTCGGCCAGCGCGTCGAGGACATCCTCCGGCGGGTGCCGGGCACGACGTCCGTCTATGCCGAGCGCACGGCGACCGGGCGCTATATCGACATCGACATCGATCGTGTCGCGGCCGCCCGCTACGGGCTCAACGTCAAGGACGTGCAGGACATCGTGGGATCGGCCGTGGGCGGCATGACCGTCAGCTACACCGTCGAGGGACTCGAACGCTACCCGATCAACCTGCGGTACCCGCAGCACTTCCGCGACTCGCTGGAGAAGCTGCGACAGTTGCCGATCGTCGCGCCGACGGGCGCCAGCGCCACGCTCGCCGACGTCGCGCGCGTCGACGTGGCCGATGGGCCCGGCATGATCCGCAGCGAGAACGCGCGTCCGTCCGGCTGGGTGTTCGTCGACCTGCAGGGTCGCGACCTCGGCGGTTACGTCGACGAGGCGAGGCGGCGCATCGCGGCCGATCTCGACTTGCCGGCGGGCTACAGCCTCGCGTGGTCGGGCCAGTACGAGTACCTGCAGCGGGCCGTCGATCGGCTCGCCGTCGTCGTGCCCGCCACGCTCGCGATCATCGTGCTGCTGCTGTACCTGAACTTCCGCAATGCGCGCGACGTGGGGCTGATCCTGTTCGCGCTGCCGTTCGCGCTCGTGGGCGGCATCTGGCTGCTGTACCTGCTGGGCTACGAGCTGTCGATCGCGGCGGCCGTGGGCTTCATCGCGCTCGCGGGCGTTGCGGCCGAGACGGGCGTGGTCATGATCATGTACCTCGATCATGCATGGGCCGCACGGCGCAGGCGTGCGGCGGCGGAGTCGCGCGAGCCCACGCGTCGCGAGTTGCGCGAGGCGATCGTCGAGGGCGCGCTGCTGCGCCTGCGACCGAAGCTGATGACCGTCATCACGATCATCGCCGGCCTGCTGCCGATCATGTGGGGTTCCGGCGCGGGCTCGGAGGTCATGCGGCGCATCGCCGCGCCGATGGTCGGTGGCATGGTGTCGGCGACCGTGCTGACGCTGGTCATCCTGCCGTCGCTGTACCTGCTGCTGAACGGCTGGGGGCTGCGCGATGAGAGAGACTGAACGGCCGCCGCTGCGGGCCGTCACGCCCTGCTAAAATCGCGCGATGACCCGCACCCTCGACAGTCACCCGCGCCGCGACGGCTATCGCATGCCCGGCGAGTTCGAGCCGCACGCCGGCTGCTGGATGCTCTGGCCGGAGCGGCCCGACAACTGGCGGCTCGGCGCCAAGCCCGTGCAGCAGGCCTTCGTCGCGCTGGCCACGGCCATCGCCGGCAGCGAGCCAGTGACCGTCGGCGCGTCGGCTGGCCAATACCGCAATGCGCGCAACCGGCTGCCCCCGCAGGTCCGCGTCGTCGAGCTGTCGAGCGACGACGCCTGGATGCGCGACGTCGGCCCGACGTTCGTCGTCAACGACCGCGGCGGGCTGCGCGGCGTCGACTGGGTGTTCAACGCCTGGGGCGGCCTGAATGGCGGGCTCTACTTTCCCTGGGACCGCGACGACGCCGTCGCGCAGAAGGTGCTCGAGGCCGAGGGCTGCGATCGTTACCGTGCGCCGTTCGTGCTCGAGGGTGGCGCGATCCACGTCGACGGGCAGGGCACGCTGATCACGACGGAAGAATGCCTGCTCAATGCGAACCGCAACCCGCAGCTGTCGCGCGCGGAACTCGAACGGCAGCTCAGTCGCTACCTCTACGTCGACGCGATCGTGTGGCTCGGCAAGGGCGTGCACCTCGACGAGACCGACGGCCATGTCGACAACCTGTGCGCCTTCGTGCGGCCCGGCGAGGTCGTGCTGACCTGGACGCGCGACCGCAACGATCCGCAGTACGAGATCTCGCGCGACGCCCATGAGCGGCTGATGGAGGCGCGCGACGCGCGTGGCCGCCGCTTCAAGGTGCACAAGCTCGAGCAACCGCGTCCGCTGCACATGACGGCGGAGGAGGCGGCGGGCATCGACGCCGCGGACAGCAGCATGCCGCGGGAGGCGGGCGGCCGGCTCGCGGCATCGTACGTCAATTTCTACCTCGGCACGCGCCGCGTCGTCGTGCCACTGCTCGATCCGAAGCGCGACGGCAAGGCGCTGCGCAAGCTTCAGGAGCTGTTCCCGAAGCGCGAGGTCGTCGGTGTGCCGGGCCGCGAGATCCTGCTCGGCGGCGGCAACGTCCATTGCGTGACGCAGCAGGTCCCGCTCGCGCGTCACCGGACCGCCTGAAGCCGGCCACGCCATGGCACGGCGATGACTGCACGAAACGCTGCTCGGCTGGCTGAATCCGAAGCTCGTGACCGTCTACGGCTTCCGCGAGTGCAACGACGTCGAGCGCGAACGGCTGCCGCTTTGGCGCTACTGGCGCATCCTGCCGCCCAAGGGCGGCCTGGCACCTGGTGGACGGCACCGATTCGCAGCACCGGGCGCTCGAGGTCGGCCGCCGTCTGCTGCAGGCAATGTCGGGTGCGCCGCCTTCCGCAGGGGTCAGGTCGCGCCGCCGCCGGCTCCTGTTCGCACGATCGCCTCCGTGCGTCTCGGGACACGCGGCGCAGCACCGCACCCAAGCGACGACGAATACGACCAGGAACTGGAGCGGCTGCAGGGGCGGCTCGCGCGTCTGCAGGTCCTGCGCACGCTGGGCGACGGCATCGACGCGGCGCTCGACTGAACGGAAGAGACCCTTGACCCACATCGCCCTGGTCACCGCCGATGCGGCACTCGCACTCGACGAAGACATGCCACCGCTCGTCGCCGCGCTGCGCGATCTCGGCGCGGAGGTTTCCACGCCGAGCTGGGACGATACGCGCGTCGACTGGGCGCGCTTCGACCTCGCGCTGCTGCGCTCGACCTGGGACTACGTCGACCGCATCGACGAGTTCCTCGCCTGGGCCCGGCGCTGCGGCGCCGCGACCCGGCTGGCGAACCCGGCCGACGTCGTGGCGTGGAACACCGACAAGCACTACCTGACACACCTGCACCGCCGCGGCGTCGCGGTCGTACCGACACGCTTCGTCGAGCCCGACGCGGACGCCGGCGGGGAGCTCGGGGAATTCCTCGACGGGGGCGTGAATGCCTTCACGGCAGGCGCCGCCTGCGACTTCGACGAGTTCGTCGTGAAGCCGACGATCGGCGCGGGTTCACGGGACGCTGCGCGCTATCGATGCGCCGAGCGCGATCGCGCGCGGGAGCACCTGGAGCGGCTGGTGCGGAGCGAGCGTCGCAGCGCCATGCTGCAGCCCTACCTGCCGAGCGTGGACACGCTGGGGGAGACGGCCGTCATCTACCTGGGCGAGCGATTCAGCCATGCGATCCGCAAGGGGCCGCTGCTGCGACTGGATGACGGCCTGGTCGAGGGTCTGTTCGCGCCGGAGCAGATCACGCCGCGCGATCCGGGCGTGGACGAGGGCGCGCTGGCCGCCGCGGCGTTTGCGGCCCTGCCGTTCGCCCCGCCGCTCTATGCGCGCATGGACATGATCCGCAACCCGTCCGGCGCGCCCCTGGTGCTCGAACTGGAACTGACCGAGCCGTCGCTGTTCCTGGCGCATGCACCCGGCAGCGCCGGGCGCCTCGCGCGTGCCCTGCTCACGAGGCTGGACAACCGCGACTCGCCGTGAACGTGGCGTGACCGCGCGTGATTCAGAACCAGCCCGAGAAGAACACCCTGACGACATTGGCCTCGAAGCCATAGAGCGGCTCCGTGCCCGGAGCCCTGCCGGCGGTGACGTCGCGGAAGTCGTCGTATTCGTAGCGGACGTGGTCGACGTACACGTTGATCGTCGACCGGCGGATGCGGTGCCAGCCGAGCGGTGGCAGCTCGTAGGTTGCGCCGAAGCTGAACATCTGGTCGGAGAACGTGCTCAGTTCCTTGTCGCGGCCGAGGAAGTTCTGGGCGTTCTCGCGCGGGAACAGGTCGGAGTAGAAATCGGCCGCCGACTGGTCGTACCAGCGATAACCCAGCTCGAAGATCCAGCGCGTACCCCAAGGCTGCGTGTAACCGACCGCGATCGTGTTCGCGTCGACACCCCAGGTGTCACCGTACCAGCGGTACTCGCCGTGCACGGCGGCCCGGTACGGCAGGTAGTAACGGCCCGTCAGGCTCAGAGCATTGCTGGTGCGCGTGCTCGGGTAGACCTCGGCCTGGTACGAATAGCCGCGCGGGCTCGACTCGTCCAGATAGCGCACCGAGCGGTAGGGATTGTTGAGAAAGCCCTCGTCGGTGACGACCTCGTAGTCGAGGCCCGCCATCAGCCTGGGCGTGAGGATCTGCGACAGGCTCACGCGGTAGTTACGCCGGTCGACGTTCTCGTCGAACGTCGCGTCGCCGCGCTTGCGCACGTCGTCCCAGCCCTGGCTGAACCCGAACGAAAGCGTCGTCAGGTCGCCGAACATGTCCTGCGTGATGTCGAAGCTCGCGGTGTTGGAGGTGTAGTCGCTTTCGTCGCTCAGCGCATAGCTCAGGCTGTACTGCGTCTTGCCGGCGAGCATGTCGAGCGCGAGGCTGCCCTGGGTGCGCTCCTCCTTGTAGGGACTCGCCGTGGAAACCACGTCGATCGACGCGCTCGACACCATGTCCATGTAGAAGTTGGCCGCAGCCGAGTATTTCTCGGCGAACTTCTTGCGCACCAGCAGCGACGGCCCGTCGACGGTCACGCCGCCGCCGTCGTAGCTGTGATACATCGCGTCCGCGCGGTCGTCCGGCAGCACGGCCGCCTGCGTCGTCGATGCGACGAGCGTGCCGGCGAGCGTCGTCAGCGTGCCGAGCCGATGGGTGTTGCCGTTCGACATGACGAGCCCTCAGTTGCAGCCGCAGCCGCCGCCGTGGCTGCCGGTTGCGCCCCGCGCGCCCTCGCGGACCTCGAACACGTGGTCGAGGTAGGCGGCGGCGACCGGGTCGCGCTGCGCGGCCATGATGATGTCGGCGAAGTTCTGGCGCTCGTAGGGCTTCACCCAGGGCTCGACGCTGCTGCACGCCGTCGTCGTGGCCAGCGCCAGCAGGGCCAGGGAGGCCGCCGCGATCGAACGCAGCGGGTTCATTCCTTCACCAGGCTGCGGATCATGTCCGCGTACTTCGCCTCGTCGCCGGGCTTGTAGCCGCGGTGCACGTAGCGCACCTGACCCTGGCGGTCGACCAGCACCGAGCTCGGCATGCCTTCGACGCCGAAGCGGCCGGCGACCTCGCTGGTCGTGTCGAAAAGGATCGGGAACGTCACCGGCACGTTCCTGAGCCACGCCACCGCGGCGGCGCTGTCGGGCTCGACGTTGACACCGAGCATCGTGAACCCGAGCGGCTCGTACTTTTCGTGCAACTGGGCGAGCAGCGGCATTTCCTGGCGGCAGGGGCCGCACCACGTCGCCCAGAAGTTGATCATGACGACCTGGCCGCGGAGGTCCGCGAGGTGCACCTTGCCACCGTCGCGCGCCGCCAGCGTGAAGTCCGGGGCCGGAGCGCCGGCCGGCGACGTTGCCGCGGCCGCGACGGCCGGGACGACCAGGGCGAGGCAGACGGCGGCGAGCATCGAGCGTCGCGAAGTCATGATGCGATCCTCAGAAGAATGCCGTGACGCTGAGGCCGACCTGCAGATTCTGCGTGAGCTTCTGCTCGCCGAGCAGATCGCTGTCGAACATCTGGTCGCGCACGTCGAGGTGCAGCGCCACCCAGTCGGTGACGAGCAGCCTGAGCCCCGAGCCGACCATGACCGTGAAATGGTCGTCGCCCGCGAACCGCGTGCTGCCGGCACCGAGCGTGAAGTAGACCGAGCTCGGCATCGCACGCCGGCCGCCGAAGAACACCTCGCCCGGCAGCGCGTTCCAGCCGATGGCCAGGTCGTAATACGTGTACTCGCGCTCGTCGTCGGTCAGCAGTTCCGCCGCGCCGCTCAGGTCCTCGTAGCTGGTCTTGCCGGCCTTCGCGGTGCCGAGCGACGCCTCGGCGAACAGATCCTCGGTGAAGTGGTAGGCGAAGCGGCCACCGTAGACGAAGCTCGAGCCGAAGTCCTCGATGCTGATCGTGCCGACGAACGCGCCGGCCTCGAAGTTCTCCGTGTCGATGCGCGCGCGCTCGATCTCGCGGCGCTTCACGGCCGGTTCGACGACCTGGGGCTGGCCTGCCTCGAGCCCTTCGTCCGTCCCGCGCGCCTGCGCGTGACCGTAGCCCGGCCAGGCCGCCGCCGCGAGCAGCGCGGTCAGAAGAAGTAGGTGAAGCCCACGATCCATTCGTCGATCTCCTCGTTCTCGTCGCGGCTCGTGAACACGACGTAGTTGCGGTACTCGGCCTGCAGCAGGAAGCGGTCGGTCAGGAAGCCGCGCAGGCCGAGTCCTGCGTAGGCCATCGAATCGGTGCGGTCCTCGGCCTGCACGAGTGTCGCCTTCGGCGAGATGCTCAGCATGCCGCCGCCGATGCCGACGAACGGCGAGACGCGCCATTCGGGCACGAACACGTGCGCGATCCCGACGGCGCCGAGCCAGCCGTTCGAGTAGTCGCCGAGCAGGTGGCTCGCGTCGGCGCGCACGAGCAGGCTGGGCGTCAGCGCGTACGCGGTGCGCACGCCCACGACGTTCGCGCCGCCGAAATCGCCCGTGACGAGGCCGGCTTCCCAGTGGTGCGCGGTGCGCGCCTCCGGTACCGGCCCCGCAACGCGGACCTCGGCGCCGCCGGGCGTCAGCGTGCGTTCGAGCTGCGCGCGGTTGACCCAGCCCTCGCGTCCGCCGGCCGTCCGCACCTTGATCCAGTCGGTGCGCTGGCGCACGAGCGTGATCGTCGCGTCGCGCTCGACCGACCAGGCGACGGGGAAACCACGGCCCGGTCCGGTCCGCAGGTCCGCGTAGGCGTCCTGCACCACGACGACCGTCGGCTCGCGTGCCGCACGGGCAGCGGGGGCGGCGGCCGCGCAGCACAGCGCGACGCAAAGGGCCAGCAGCGTGCGGAACATCAGGTCGGACTCACTGCACCGGCGCGGCAAACGGGTCGTTGAAGTATTGAGCGCCGATGTCCACCCATTCCGAGACGAGCTTCAACTCTGCGGGCGTCAGCCGGCCCGCGTGGGAGCCGCCCGGTGCGAACAATGAGAAGAAGGTCACGGACCCGGCTGCCGTGCCGGCACGGAGCGCCGGTGCGACCGCGATCGTCGTGTACTGCGGCTGACTGGTCACCGGGTCGACACCGACCTGCACGAGACGGTCCTGCAGCGCGCCGGCCACGACCTCCTGCTCGGCGTCGGTGGCGAGCAGTTCGCGGTAGGCATGGAAGTGCGCCGGATTGTCCGCCGAAGCCCCGTCGGTCAATTCGAGTTGCGCCGCGGGCACCTGGGTCGTGCCGTCCGCTGCGCGAGCCGTGTGGCAGGAGGTGCAGGTGTCGTCGCGTGCCACCGTGCCGTCGGCGGCGAGCGTGAGCCGCGGCTTGCTCCAGAGCGGGTGGATGTGCCGCTCGTAGTGGATCGTGATGCGGCAGCCGGAGCGCCACGACGTCACGCAGTCCGTCGAGGTGGGAATCGGTGTGTCGAGGTCGGCGTAGTCGTAGCGGAAGCCCGCATCGGCCGCGCGGCCCGCCGCGACGGGGTCGGTCCAGACGTCGTCATAGACCAGCGCGGTGGCCGGCCACAGCGCCGCACAGTCGTCCTGGCAACTGATGCGGGCCCGGACCTGCGCCATCGTCTCGCCGAAATCCGCGAAATACGCCGGATTCGTGTTCGGGAACGGGACGCCGGTGCCCGGGGCGCCGGTGTTGGCGGCCTCGAACAGGTTCGGCCGCCCGTGCGAGTCGTCGCGGTCGTTCGCGTGGCAGCCGTTGCATTTCAGTTCCTGGCCTGCGCGGACCTGCAGCCAGTTGTCGTGTCGTGCGCCGATGCGCCGGCCGTCGGCGTCGAGCACCGAGAGGGCGAACGCGAGGTCCGCGGGAACCTCGATGCGCACGGAGCCGTCGGGCTCGACCGGGGCGTAGCCGAGGATCTCGCGCATGCCGAACGCGCGCGTGACGCCGAAGGCGCTGCCGTCGAAATCGCGGACGTCTTCGTCGGGAATCGACACCGGCTTCTCGATGCGGACGAAGCGCGCGGGACGCTGCGCCGCGACGGTCTGCGCCGGATCGCGCAGCGCGGCGATGCCGCCCGGTGCGGTGTCCGTGCCGGCGATGTCGTAGACGCTGCGGATGTCGACGATGCCCACGCCTTCGCTGGCGAGTTGCGCGTCGAAGTCGACGCCGGCCACCCGGTCGATCAGCACCGGCGGCAGCGCGCGCGGCTGCATGGCGACGACTTCGGTGAACAGCGTGCCCTCGACCGGCGCCGCCACGGGCAACTGCGTCCGTTGTGCCGGATCGTACATCCAGATGCCGTACAGCGGGGGTGCCGTCTCCGGCGTCCCGGCCGCGAGCCTGTCCTCGGTGCAGGGCACGACGCGCTGTGTCGTCGCCGTCGGCCGCTCGATCAGGCGGCACTGCGACCAGGTGACGAGGATGCGCGACGTGCCGTCGCGCAACGGGAACGCGGAGCCGTAGCGTCCGCCGGGCGACGGGCCCTCGACCGTCCGCACGTCGTTGATCGTGGCGGCGAGCTGGGCCGGGCCGGCGAGCGAGCCGCGGTTCGGCAGCGTCGGCTGCGTGTTCTCGACGTAGTTCGACGTGTCGATCTCGAGCAACTGGCCGCCGAGTTCCGGGGCGACGAACGGCTGGACGCGCACGAGCAGCTTGCCGCTGGCCATCGGACGCGGGTCGAGGAAGTGCACTTCCTGGCCGTCCGTGCCCGTGTCGTGGCTGCGGGCGCCGTAGAGCAACTGCAGGTCGGCGCCGTCGGGACGCATCGCGTACAGGCTGATCTCGTCGTGACCGGCCGCGTGGTCCCAGCGGCTGAAGACGATGCGGCCGTCGTCGAGCACGGCGGGGTCGAGGTCGTGGCTCTGGTTGAACGACACCTGGTGGATGTCGGACCCGTCCGCGCCCATGACGTGCAGCACGAACGCGGGGTCGTCGCCGTTCTCGACCAGCGCGGCGAACTGCGGCTTGCCCTCGTCGAGCAGGATGGCTCGGGACTGTCGCTGCCGCGTCGACGAAAAGACGATGCGGCCGTCCGGCAGGTAGTGCGGCGCGACGTCGTCGCCTTCGTGCGCAACCGTGTCCGAGCCGATGACGCGGCGCAGGTCCTGCGACGCGACGTCGTATTCCCAGATGTCCCAGGTCGGCTGGTCTTCGGGGTCGGCGTCCTCGATCTCCGGCTCGTGCAGCGCGAAGACGAGCTTGCGGCCGTCGAACGACGGTTCGACGTCCCGCACGTCGCCGAGACCCTTCGTGACCCCGGCGGTGACGTTGCGCTCGGACGAGGAGGGCGACGCGCGGTCGCGCACCCAGAGGTCGCCGCCCGGATGGTAGGCGAGCAGGTCGCGCACGTCCTGTTGCAGGTCGTCCGCCTCGGGCACGGCACGCTTGACGTAGGCGATCGGGAAGTCGAGCACGACGGGATCCGGCGACTGCCCGCCCGCGGGTCCGGCACTGCCGCCCTCGCCGCTCGTGCAGCCGGCCGCCGCCACCGCAAGAGCGAGCAGCAGGACGAGACGTGTCGGCCGGATGCCGGGCCGGTGGCCCGCGGCCGCGGTGCGTGCGCGCATCGTTGATCCTCGAAGTGGCGACCGCCTCCGGACGCCGCGAGCGGAGTTTCTCGCATAACCAAGCCCGGGCTTCGTTGTCACGCATCCGTTGTGTGAGCCGCCTCTCACAAACGGGAACGGCGCTTGGCGCTTCGTCGCGCGTTCAGCAGATTCCGTCGCCACGGCGGCGTCGCGCCGGGAGGAAGGGTGCATGCACACGTCGGGTTCGAGTGAACGCCGCACCGGGGCGGGACGATGCGTCGTCGTGGCACTCGGCGTGCTCGGCCTGCTGCAGGCAGGTGCCGCGTTCGGCGACGCCCGCTCGCAGGCGAAGCGCATGCACGACCGGCTCGCCGGAGTGCCGCCGACCGAGGCGGTGCTCACCTCCATGTCCGGCGACATCGCCGCGGGACGCGCGACCGACGCCGCGCTCAAGGCCATGCAGCACCGCGCCTTCTACGACGTGACGCTGAAGAACTTCGCGATGCCGTGGACGAACCGCGACCAGACGGTGTTCGCGCCGCTCAACGACTACGTCGCCACGGTGATCGGCATGGTGCGCGACGACGTGGCGTTCGATCGCGTCCTCTACGACGACATCCTGTACGTCGGCCGCGCCAGTGCCGGCCTGCCGGCGGTCTCGACCTCGAACAACGACCACTACGCGGCGCTCGAGTCGCGCGGCGTCAACCTCGAGGACGACCTCGTGGCGACGACGCAGTCCGCCGCCTACGGCACCCCGGCCGACGCGACGGCGGGCGTCATCACCTCGCGCGCCGCGGCGCAGGCCTTCTTCACGGCCGGCACCAACCGCGCGATGTTCCGCTACACGCTGCTGAACCACCTCTGCACCGACCTCGAGCAGGTGCAGGACCCGACGCTGTCGTCGGACCGCATCCGCCAGGACGTGAGCCGCAGCCCCGGCGGCGACAGCCGCGTGTTCCTCAACAACTGCATCGGTTGCCACACGGGCATGGACCCGATGACGCAGGCGTTCGCCTATTACGACTTCGACACGGCCGGCGGGCGCCTTCTGTACACCAGCGGTGTCGTCCGGCCCAAGTACTTCAACAACAAGGATTCGTTCCCGGCGGGTTACTCGACGCCCGACGACCACTGGGACAACTACTGGCGCACGGGTCGCAATTCGCTGCTCGGCTGGGACGCCTCGCTGCCCGGCAAGGGCGTCGGCGCCAAGTCGCTCGGCCGCGAGCTCGCGCGCAGCGACGCTTTCGCGTCGTGCCAGGTGCAGAAGGTGTTCCGCAACGTCTGCTTCCGCGCGCCGAGCGACGCTCAGGACCGCGCGCGGGTGCAGACGATGACGGCGAGTTTCAAGGCCAACGGCTACAGGCTGAAGCAGGTGTTCGCCGAAGCCGCCGCGTATTGCATGGGCGACTGAGGTGGCGCACATGGACATCGGCAAAGCCCGCACTGCTTCGCTGCGCGCGCTCGCGGTCGCGGCGCTCGCTTTCGCGCTCGTCGCCTGTGGCGGTGGCGCCAAGACCGTCGAGAACCCCGCCACGTCGGGCGGCACGCCGGCGGCGTACGGCGGGCCGGCGCCGGCGACGGCCGACGTGCAGGCGTTCAAGATCAACGTCTGGGACAACCTCAAGGCCTCGAACCGCTGCGGCCAGTGCCACGTCGCCGGCGAACAGTCGCCGCAGTTCGTGCGCCAGGACGACGTCAACCTCGCCTATGCCGCCGCGAACACGATCGTCGATCTGGCCTCGCCGCGCGACTCGCGGCTGGTGCAGAAGGTGGCCGGAGGCCACAACTGCTGGCTCGCGAGCAACGATGCCTGCGCCGACATCCTGACGACGTGGATCTCCGCCTGGGCGGGCGCGACCGCCGGTGGCGTGACCGGCGTCGTGCTCAAGGCGCCCGTCATCAGGGACCCCGGAGCCAGCAAGGGCTTCCCGGTCTCGCCGGCGCTGTTCGCCTCGACGGTCCATCCGCTGCTCGAACAGTACTGCTCGCGCTGCCATACGTCGACGGCCGCAGCCTCGCAATCGCCGTTCTTCGCCTCGAGCGACGTCGACGAGGCCTATGCGTCGGTCAAGACCAAGATCAACCTCGACCAGCCGTCGCTGTCGCGGCTCGTCGTGCGGCTGCGCTCCGAGTTCCACAACTGCTGGGGCGACTGCGCGAGCAACGCGGCGACCATGGAAAGCGCGATCGCGTCGTTCGCGGGCCAGGTGCCGCCGACGCAGCTCGACCCGTCGCTCGTCTACTCGAAGGCGCTCAGGCTGCCCGACGGCATCGTCGCGAGCGGCGGCAATCGCTACGCGGCGAACCAGATCGCGCTGTGGGAGTTCAAGACCGGCCGCGGCAGCGTCGTCTACGACACGAGCGGCGTGGAGCCGGCGCTCAACCTGAACCTTTCCGGCGACGTGCAGTGGGTCGGCGGCTGGGGCATCAACGTGCGCAGCGGCAAGGCGCAGGGCTCGACCACGGCGAGCCGCAAGCTGCGCGACCTGATCCAGGCCACCGGCGAATACTCGATCGAGGCCTGGGTTGCGCCCGGCAACGTCGCGCAGGAGGACGCGCGCATCGTCTCCTACTCGGGCGGCACGACCACGCGCAACTTCATGCTGGGCCAGACCCTCTACAGCTACGACTTCTACAACCGCTCGAACCGGACGGACCAGAACGGCGACCCGAAGCTCACGACCGCGGCGGCCGACGAGGACCTGCAGGCCACGCTGCAGCACGTCGTCGCGACGTTCGACCCCGTGCGCGGACGGCGCGTCTACGTCAACGGCGAGTACACGGGCGACGCCGATTCCGCCGCGGGCGGCACGATCAGCGACTGGGACGACACGTTCGCCTTCGTGCTCGGCAACGAGGTGTCGGGTGACCGGCAGTTCCAGGGCGTCTTCCGCCTCGTCGCAGTCCACAACCGCGCGCTGACCGACCAGCAGATCCAGACGAACTTCCAGGCCGGCGTCGGCGAGAAGTACTACCTGCTGTTCTCGGTGAGCCACCTCGTCAACGTGCCCGAGGCGTACATCCTGCTCGAGGTGAGCCAGTTCGACTCCTACAGCTACCTGTTCGCGAAGCCGACGTTCATCAGTCTCGACTCGAACGCGCGCCCGGGCTCGATTCCGGTTGCCGGCATGCGCATCGGCCTGAACGGCAACGAGGTCGCGGTCGGCCAGGCCTACCTGAACCTCGACACGACGATCACCGATTCGCAGTACGGGCCGCTCGGCCAGCCGCTCGCCACGATCGGCACCGTCATCGCGCTCGAGAAGGGACCGGACGGCGACGAGTTCTTCCTGACGTTCGACGTCCTCGGCAGTCACCGCAACGTGCGGCTCGCGCCGGTGCCGCTGGCGCCGGCCCCGCCGCCCGACGTGCCGCGTCCGGCCGACATCGGCCTGCGTGTGTTCGACGAGCTCAACGCGACGATGTCGGAGCTGACCGGCATCGACACGACGGCCCCGGACGTCGCGTCGACCTACGCGAGCATCAGGCAGTCGCTGCCGAGCCTCGAGATGGTCGACACGTTCGTGTCGGCGCACCCGGTCGCGGTGGCGCAGCTCTCGATCCAGTACTGCAACGCGCTCGTCGAGAACCCGTCGGCCCGCGCGCAATACTTCCCGGGCTTCGACTTCGCGGCGGCGCCCGGGACCGCCTTCGCACCGGCCGGCCGCGGCATCGTGCTCGACTCGCTCGTGAGCCGCATGCTGCGGACCGGCGTCGCCACGGAGCCGAACGCCGCCGGTGTGCGCAGCGACCTCGATGCGCTGATCACGCGACTGGCCGCCTGCGGCGGGAGCTGCTCCGCGGATCGCACGGAGACCATCGTCAAGGCGAGCTGCGCCGCACTGCTCGGCAGCGCGGCGACGCTGATCCAGTGACGCGCAGGGCAGGGAGACGAATCAGCATGCTCATACGCAACCAGGCCCCGCGGACGCTGCGACCGGACGAGCCGATCCGTCACGGGCTCGCCCACAAGCGGCCGGTCACGCGGCGTGACTTCATCGCGCAGGGACTCGGTTCCGGACTCGCCACGGTCGTGGCGCCGAGCGTCTTCGGCCTCTTCGCCAACGCGCGTGCGGCGCAGGCGGCGCTGTCGTCGGACCTGCAGGCGCTCAAGGCGTCCTGCGGCATCGACGTGGAGGGCGCGGGCAAGATCCCGTTCATCGCCATCGACCTTGCCGGCGGCGCCAACATGGTCGGCTCGAACGTGCTGATTGGCGGCGCGGGCGGACAGCTCGACTTCCTGTCGACGGCGGGCTACGCCAAGCTGGGGCTGCCGGGCGACATGCTGCCCTCGATGACCAATGCCACCACGGGCACGAGCTTCACCGACACGCGGCTCGGCCTCGCGTTCCACAGCGACAGCGCGTTCCTGCGCGGCATCCTCGACCGCGTCGCACCGGCGACCGCGGCGGCGATCAACGGCGCCGTGATCGCGGCGCGGTCGGAGAACGACACGGGCAACAACCCGCACAACCCGATGTACGGCATCCACCAGGCCGGCGCCGACGGCTCGCTCGCGACCCTGGTCGGATCGCGTGCCTCCGACTCGGGCGGCAACTCGGTGGCGCCCGCCGCCATGGTCGACCTGTCGGTGCGGCCGACCAAGGTCGATCGTGCGAGCGACGTGACCGGTCTCGTCGACACCGGCCAGCTCGCGACGCTGCTCAGCATCGACGACACCGTGGCCGTCATGGAAGCGATCCAGCGCATCAGCGACCGCAAGCTCGCCGTCGTCGACCCGAAGCAGCCGTGGATCGACCCGAAGCAGGGCACGGTCACGCGCAACGAGGTCGTGCGCGAGCTCGTGAGCTGCGGCTACGTCAAGGCCGCCGACGTCGTCGACCGTTACGGCGATCCGTCGAGCCTGAACCCCGATCTCGATCCGGACATCGTCGGGGCCGGCGGCATCTTCAGCCGAGCCGAGTACGACGGCGACGACGAGTTCCGCAAGACCGCCGCCGTGATGAAGATGGTGCTCTCCGGCTACGCCGGTGCCGGCACGATCACCATGGGCGGCTACGACTATCACGGCCAGGGGCGGGCGAGCGCGGAGCTGCGCGACCTGCGAGCGGGCCGCTGCATGGGAGCCTGCCTCGAATACGCGGCACGACGCGGCCTGCCGCTGATGCTCTACGTGTTCTCGGACGGCTCGGTCTCTGCGGCCGGACAGGTCGACAACAGCGTCGACGGTCGCGGCAAGTTCGACTGGACGAGCGACAACCAGACCACGGCGGCGTCGTTCTTCCTGGTGTACAACCCCCGCGGCCGGCCGAACCTGCTCACGTCCGGCGCCGGCGGCGCCGCGCGTCACCAGCAGATCGGCTACTTCCGCGCCGACGCGTCGGTCGAAACGGCGTCGACTCCGGCCGCGAGCAACGTCAACCTGCTCGTCGAGACCGTCGTGCTGAACTACATGGCGCTGCACGGCGAGCAGGGGCAGTTCGCGGCGAAGTTCCCGCGGCACGGGCTCGGCAACGCGACGCTGCAGGACAGCCTGATCGCCTTCGACGCGATCGTGAGCGGCCGGATCGGTTAATCTTGAGGCGTTGAGCACCGCAACCGTACCGGCCCCCGCACTCGACTTGCGCTGTCCGCGATGCGGCGGCGTCTTGTCCGCGTCGCCGGTGGCGTGCGGTCGCTGCGACGAGGTCTATCCCGACCTCGCGGGCATCCCGTGGCTGTTGCCGAGGCCGCAACTGTCGCTGTCCGAATGGCGAGGCCGGGCTCGTGCCGCGCTCGCACGCCTGCGCCAGCAATCGCAGCAGTACGCCGCGAGACTGCTGCCGGCCGTCAGCCGCGCGAGCACCCGCCGCCGTCTCCAATTGCTCGCGCGCGCCTGCGACGACCATGCCCGGCAGCTCGGCGAGCTGTTGCAGCCTCTGCTCGGCGATCCCGTCACGTCGAATCCGGCGACCTATCAGGGGCTGGCCCCCGCGCAGACGGCGAGCCTCAATCCGCTGGCCTATTACGCGAACGTGCACCGCGACTGGTGCTGGGGCGGACAGGAGAACGCGGCATCGCTCGAAATGGTGCGGGCGGCGTTCGACGCCCGAACGCCGGGGCGCACGCTCGTGCTGGGCGCCGGTGCCGGCCGGCTGGCCTACGACGTGCACGAGCTGCTCGGGCCGGGCCTGACCGTCGCGGCGGACATCAACCCGCTGTTGCTGCTCGTGGCGCAACGCATGTTCGCCGGCGAGTCGCTGGAACTCCACGAGTTCCCGCTGGCGCCGCGCGATCTCGAGTCGTTCGCGGTGCGGCGTACGCTCGCGGCGCCGCGGGCTGCGCGGCCGGGCCTGCGGGTCGTGTTCGCGGACGCGCGCCAACCGCCGTTTGCACCGGCGTCCTTCGACAGCGTCGTCACGCCCTGGCTGGTCGACGTCATCGACGCCGATCTCGAAGCGCTGGCGGCAGTCGTCAACCGGCTGTTGCGTCCCGGTGGCGTCTGGATCTGCACGGGCACGCTGTTCTTCGAGCGGGTCGATCCGGCGCAGGCCTATTCCGGCACCGAAGTGGGCGAAGTCGTGCGTGCGGCGGGGTTCGAGCAGCCCGCGTTCCACGAGCGCCGCGTTCCCTACCTCGTTTCGCCCGCGAGCCGGCACGCGCGTCACGAGGACGTCGTGACCTTCGCCGTGACGAAGCTCGCGAAAGCGGGCCCGGTGCGATCGCCGGGCGACCCGTGGTTCGAGGATCCGCGTCGGCCGGTGCCGCTGTCGGCGGCGCTCGAGCACAGGACGCTCGCGCTGCGCATCGAGGGCTACGTGGCCTCGCTGGTCGACGGTCGCCGCTCGGTGGCGGACATCGCCGAGCGCCTGGTGCAGGAGCGACTGCTGCTGCCGGACGAAGCCGTGGGCATCGTGCGCGACTACCTGCAGCGACAGCTGGCCGCGGCGGAACAGGGCGGCGTGTCATGAGCGAACGCTCAGCGTCATCCGCCGGACCAGGTGAGGCCGTGGGTGTCGAGCCAGGTTGGCACGAGCGCGAGGAAGCGATCATGGGCACGCGCGTGGCCGTGCAGGTGTGGTCGGACGCTGCCGTCGCGTCGGCAGCCATCGACGCCGTAATGGCGGACATGCGTCGCACCGACGAACTGATGAGCACGTACAAGCCCTGGAGTCAGTTGTCGCAGGTGAACGAGCACGGCTCCACGCGTCCGGTGCAGGTCGACCGCGACATCGTCGACGTCGTGGCCAAGGCGGTCGAGTATTCGCGACTCGGCGGTGGCGCCTTCGACATCACCTATGCGAGCGTGGGCTATCTCTACGATTATCGGCGGCAGGTCCACCCGACCGACGCCGAGATCGAGGCCCGCCTCGCGAGCATCGACTATCGCCAGATCGAGATTGACCGCCGTGCCTCCACGATCCGTTTCCGCAAACCCGGCATGCGCATCGACCTCGGCGGCATCGCCAAGGGCTGGGCCGTCGACCGTGGCATCGAGATCCTGCGCCGTCACGGCATCGCGCACGGGCTCGTGAACGCAGGCGGCGACACGGCGTTCCTCGGCGACCGGCTGGGCAAGCCCTGGATCGTGGGCATCCGTCACCCGCGCGATCCCGACCGCGTCATCGCGCGCATTCCGCTCGCCGACGAGGCGATCTCGACCTCGGGCGACTACGAGCGCTACTTCGACGAGGGCGGCGTGCGTCATCACCACATCCTCGTGCCGGGCACCGGCAGGTCGCCCGATGCGGTGCACAGCGTCACGGTCGTGGGCGCCAATGCCACGCGCACCGACGGGCTCACCAAGACGGTGTTCATCCTCGGCGCCGAGCGGGGCCTGGCGTTCGTCCGCGACCTGGGCGACGTCGAAGCCGTCGTCGTCGATTGCGCAGGCCGCGTGTTCCTTTCGCCGGGGCTGGAGCCGGCCTGAAGGAGCGCGCCTATACTGGCCGTCCCACGGGCCCGAGGTTCACACAAGGAGGAGTAGCCATGGTCAGTCGAGGGTCGATCGCGTGCACGTTCGTTTCCGCCTGGCTCGCGGCCACGTCGCTGCAGGCGCAGGACGCGTCGCCGGCCGCGCCGAAATTGACGCCCGAGCAGCAGGCCGAGATGGAGATCTACGCCAGGGCCGGTGCGCCCGGCGAACAGCACCGCGGCCTCGCGGCCGCCGCGGGCAGGTACGACGTCCGTATCCGCAACTGGTACGAGCCCGGCGCCCCACCTGCCGAAGAACGGGGCGCCGCCACGCGCGTCATGGCGCTCGACGGTCGCGTGCTGATGGAGGAGTTCGAGGGCACGATGATGGGTGGCCCGTTCAATGGCCACGGCATGACCGGCTACGACAACGTGACCGGCCAGTACTGGTCCACCTGGAACGACAGCATGTCGACCGGCCTGATGGTCAGCACGGGAACCTGCAACGGGGACCGTGTCTGCACGTTCGAGGGCACCTGGAACGACCCGATCCGCAAGGGCCCCACCCGGATGCGCATGACCACGCGCTGGACCGGGCCCGACACGGAGGTCTTCGAGATGTACGGACCGGACAAGCAGGACCGGGAAGTCAGGATGATGGAGATGACCTACACGCGCCGGAAATAGTGCGGGCGGAATGGGGGACATTCACCTGTTTCGATGAATCCTGGTGTCGGCGCGGATTCCGGCTGTCGGAAACAGGTGAACGTCCCCTGTTTTGTGATGCATTGCTTACCTTGGGCATCCTGTTGGCCGTTGCGTTGACACCGTGGCGAGCCACGGCAGACGATGCGGTCTGACTGAAAAGGGCAAACCCGTCGAAAGGCGGGGACGCAAAGCCACCGGTCTTCGGGACATTCCCATGACAGCGGGGTTGCCGGGTTGGATCGCAGCAGACATCGCAGGCGCGCGCCCACGCGGGTGCAGGGTGCCATCGCCGTCCTGATCGGGGCGGCGATCGCGTCGTCGTCTGCGCCTGCCGGAGCTGCCCCGGGGTCTACTGCCGCCGCCGCGCAGGATTTCGCGCTCAAGGCCGTCGATGGCCGCAATCACCGCCTCTCGGAATACCGCGGCGAACCCGTCGTGCTCACGTTCTGGGGGAGCTGGTGCGGCCCGTGCCGCGACTCGCTGGTCACGCTGGAGACCGTGGCATGGCAGGCCGGCGTGCCGGTGCTGGGCGTCAACCTCGACGGCACGTCCGAGCGCGCCTCGGCCGTTTCGGGGGCGCTGCATCTTTCCTATCCCACGCTCGTCGACGTGCGCCAGCAGGTTGCCCGCGCGTACGCCGTCGATGAACTGCCGCTGACGCTGCTGCTCGACCGCGCCGGCGTCGTCCGTGCCCGCTGGTCCGGCGTCCCCGTCGACGCTGCCGAGCTGTCGCGCTCCCTCGATTCTCTCGCCCGGGAATGACACCCATGCCGCTCCACCACCTCGGTCGCATCGCCTGTCTCGTCCTGGCGTTCGCGCTGCCGCCCGCGTCCTCGCGCGCCGACACGCCGGCGACCGACGTCCGCGGCGTCGACCAGGACGTCCAGGCGCTGAAAAAGCAGCTCATCGACCTGAACCGCGACCTGTTCAAGCTCGAGGAGGAACTGCTGTATCCCGCGAGCACGCAGGTGGCGGTCTTCGTCTCGGTCGACGTCGGCACGTTCTTCGCGCTCGACGCCGTGACGCTGCGTCTCGACGACAAGGAAGTCGCGAACTACCTCTATACCGAGCGCGAGGTGCAGGCATTGCACCGCGGCGGCGTGCAGAAGCTCTACCTCGGCAACCTCAAGGCGGGCGAGCACGAGCTGGTCGCGTTCTTCACCGGCAAGGGACCGCACGAACGCGACTATCGCCGCGGCACGACCCTCAAGTTCGAAAAAGCCGTCGGCGCGAAGTACGTCGAGCTGCGCATCAGCGACCGCGAGGCCTCGCTGCAGCCGGAGTTCGTCGTGCGACAGTGGGAATGACCGGCGCCACGCAGTCCGCCCACGACCCGCCCATGCCGCGCCGTCTCCGTACCCTGCGTCTCTATGCCGCCTGCGCCGCGCTGGTGCTGGGCGCCGCCTTCGCGTGGTCGGCACACGCGGGTGACATCGAGCGCGATGCGCCGGTGCCCGCCAGGGTGCGCGACCTCGACTACGGCGACGTGCTCTACTGGTTCTTCCAGGAAGACTACTTCGGGTCCGTGGTCCGCCTCGAGGCCAATCGTGACTTTGGCCGCATGCGTCAGCACGCGGCGGACGCGGAGCTGCTGTCCGGCGGGCTCTACTTGTCGCTCGGGCTGCACGACGAGGCGACGCAGATCTTCGAGCGACTGCTCGCGGGCCCGGTCGCGCCGTCGGTGCGGGACCGCGCCTGGTTCTACCTCGCGCGCATCGGCTATCAGCGCGGCTACTACGAACGTGCGCTCGCCAACCTGCACCACGTCCAGTCGCCGCTGCCGGGCAAGCTCGAGCCCGAGCGGCGACTGCTGCAGGCCAACGTGCTGATGGCGCTGAGTCGCTTCGGCGACGCGGCCCGCGAGCTCTCGCAATGGACCGACACGACCGGCTGGAGCCAGTACGCAAGGTTCAACCTCGGCGTCGCCCTGGTGCGATCGGGTGACGTGGCCCAGGGCAGCGCCTACCTCGAGCAGGTGGGTACGCTCGTGCCGAGGAACGACGAGCAGGCCGCGCTGCGCGACCGTGCCAACCTCGCGCTCGGCTTTGCCTTGCTGCAGCAGCAGGGCGGCGACGCCGCCGTCGCGGCATTGAACCGCGTCCGGCTCGACGGGCCGTTCACGAACCGGGCGCTGCTGGCGCTCGGCTGGGCGGAGACCAACGCGAACCGTCCGGACCGGGCGCTGGTGCCGTGGCTGGAGCTGCAGCAGCGCCAGCCGGTCGACGCCTCGGTGCAGGAATCGCTGCTCGCGGTACCCTATGCCTACGTGCGGCTCGCGTCGAACGGCCAGGCCAGCCAGCATTACCGCAGCGCCGTCGACGCGTACGCCGCCGAGGCGCGACGCATCGACGAGTCGATCGCGGCGATCCGTGCCGGGGGCTTCCTCGACGCGATCCTCGACGCCGCGCCGGCCGGTGGCGACATCGGCTGGTTCTGGCAGCTCGAGACGCTGCCGGATGCTCCGCACACGCGCTACCTGTACCACCTGCTCGCGTCCCACGCCTTCCAGGAAGGACTCAAGAACTACCGCGACCTGCGGCTGATGCAGGCGAATCTGGGGCGCTGGCGCGATTCCCTCGAGGCGTTCGACGCGATGATCGTCGCACGCGAGGAGGCGGCTGCGCGACGCGAGCCTCTGCGTGCGCAGGCGTTGCAGCAGACGGATCTCGACGCCCTGGCCGCGCGGTTCGACGAACTGTCGACGCGGCTCGCGGCCGTCGTGGGCTCCCGCGACATCGTGGCGCTCGCCACCGACGAGGAGCGACGCCGCTGGGACGAACTCGATGCCGTCGAGACCCGACTCGCGACGGTGCCCGCGGGTGCGCCGCGCGAGGCGCTCGCCGAGCGCGCCCGGTTGCTGCGCGGCGTGCTGCTGTGGCAGCTCGACCGCGAATTCAGGCTGCGCGCGACGGGCGCGAACCGCGACCTGCGGCAGACCGGCGAGGCATTGACCGAGGCCCGCCGGCGACTCGACGCCGTGGCCGCGGCGGGCGATCTCGCTCCGCGCGACACGGCGGGCTTCGCGCGACGCGTGACGGAACTCCGGGCGCGCGTCGAGCGGATCGGTCCCGCGATCGACGTGACGGCCGCCGCACAGGAACGAGTGCTGGCCGACCTCGCGGTCGCCGAACTGCACGCGCAGCAGCGCCGCCTCGCGAGCTACGCGACCCAGGCGCAGTTTGCGCTGGCGTCGCTGTACGATGGCGCCAGCACCGGCGGTGGTGGTCGATGACGGCCCGCGCATTGACGGTCGCCGTGGCGTGCGCTCTCGCGTCGGCGTGGAGCGCACCGGCGCAGTGCGCCCGCGCCAGGCCGGCGCCGACGCTCGGGTCGCTGTCGCAGCGCCCGGCGCCGGTCGACCGGTCGCAGCCGGTCCAGGCCGACGCGGCGGAAGCCGCGCGCAGCTACGAGGCGTTCCTGCGCATCGACGACGCGGATCCCGCGATGAAGGCGCAGGCCCTGCGACGCGTCGGCGATCTGCGGCTCGAGCAGGCCGTCGCCCTGGCGGGCAGCGGCGAAACACCCGACCCGACCGCGGCCGCGACGGCGCGACAGGCGATCGCCGCGTACCGGCAATTGCTCGACGAGTACCCGCAGTATCCCGCGCGCGATGCGGCGCTCTACCAGCTGGCGCGCGCCTGCGAAACCGCGGGCGACGCCGAGGGTGCGATGCACGCGCTCGACGAGCTGGTCCTGCGCCATCCGCAGGGCGCGCATGCCGACGAGGCACAGTTCCGTCGCGGCGAGGTCTTCTTCAGCGCGAAGCGCTACGCCGACGCCGAACGGGCCTATGCGGCGGTGCTGGCCGCCAGCCCGCCGAGCTCGTTCCAGGAACAGGCGCTGTACAAGCGCGGCTGGGCCCAGTTCAAGCTCGGCGAGAACGCCGCCAGCAGCGCGAGTTTCCTGGCGTTGCTCGACCGCCTGCTGGTCGACGCGGGGAAGTTGCGCGACGACGCGGCGCTGTCGCGCCCGGAGCGCGAGCTGGTCGACGACACGCTGCGCGCGCTCAGCCTGATGTTCGCCGCCGAGGACGGCGCGGCATCGCTGCAGGCGGCGCTCTCGCGTCGCGGACCGGCGCCGTATGAGTCGCGGCTGTACCGCGCGCTCGGCAATCTCTATGTCGAGAAGGAACGCTATCAGGACGGTGCCGAGGTCTACCGGGCGTATGCGCGGCGCCAGCCGATGGACACGGAGGCGCCGCTGCTGCTCGGTCTCGCGACCGACGCCTACGCGAAAGCCGGATTCGTCGCGCTGGTGCTGGAGTCGAAGCAGGAGCTCGTCGAGCTGTACGGGCCGCGCAGCCGGTTCTGGGCCGAGCGTGGCGCGGAACACATCGACCCGCGCGTGAGCGCGGCCGTGCAGGCCAACCTGCTCGACCTCGCGCGACATCATCATGCGCTCGCGCAGAAGACCGGCCACGCCGTCGACCGCGATGCGGCGATCCGCTGGTACCGCGATTACCTCGACGGCTTCGATGCGTCGGCGGAAGCCGCCGCTACGCGCCTGCTGCTCGCCGACCTGCTCTTCGAAGGCCAGCGCTACGCGGAGGCGGCGACGGAATACGAGCAAGCCGCCTATGGCTATGCCAACGCCACCGAAGCCGCGCGCGCGGGCTATGCGGCGCTGGTCTCGCTCGACAAGGCCGAGGCGACCACGGCCGTCGCGGATCGTCCGGCGCTGCAGGCACGAATGGTGGATCTGTCCGTGCGGTTCGCGGATGCGTTCCCCGACGATGCCGAGACGCCTGCGGTGCTGACGCGCGCGACGAAGATGCTGTTCGACGCCGACGATCGCGAGCGCGCCGAGGCGCTGGCGCAGCGCGTGCTCGCGCTCGGGCCGCGAGCGAACGCGGGCCAGCAGCGCGTCGCGTGGACCGTGCTGGCCCACACGTACTTCGATTCGGGGCGCTACGCCGACGCGGAGCGCGCCTATGGCGAACTGCTCGCGCGCCTGCCGGGCGACGACCCGCAGCGCGCGGAAGCGACGGAGCGTCTCGCGGCTTCGGTGTATCGGCAGGCCGAGCAGCGCCAGGCCGCCGGCGACCTGCAGGGCGCCGTGCAGACGTTCCTGCGTGTGGCGCAGGTGGCGCCGTCCTCGCCGGTCCGCGCCAAGGCCGAGTTCGACGCCGCCAATCTGCTGCTCGGCGAGAAGCAGTGGGCTGCCGCGGCAACGGTGCTCGAGGCGTTCCGTCTCGAGCATCCCGACCACGAACTGACCCGCGACGTCGCCGGCAAGCTCGCCGTCGCGTACACGGAGTCCGGACAACCCGTCCGCGCCGCCACCGAGTACGAACGCATCGCGGCCAGTGCCAGCGAGTCCGCCGACGTCAGGAGAGCCGCACTCTGGCAGGCCGGCGAACTGCGGCTCGCCGCCGGCGACGAGTCGGGCGCGGCCCGGGTCTATGCCGACTATGTGCAGCAGTTTCCGCTGCCCGCTGCGGCCGCGATCGACGCGCGCCAGACGCTCGCGGACCTGGCGCGCGGCGCGCACGACGCCGTTGCGCGCGAGCACTGGCTCGGCGAGATCGTGAAGGCGGACGCCGCCGCGGGCACGGAGCGCACCGATCGCACGCGCTACCTCGCGGCCAGCGCCTCGCTCGAGCTGGCGCGACCGCTCGACGCGCGGGCGCGCGCGATCCGGCTGGCGCTGCCGCTGGAACAGACCTTTGCCGCGCGCCGCAAGGCCCTCGAAGCCGCGCTCGACGCCTACGCAGCCGCTGAAGGCTACGGCGTGGCGGACGTCGCGACGGCGGCGACCTACGCCATGGCCGACCTGTACCGTGACCTCGGCCGCGCGCTGATCGAGTCCGACCGGCCCAAGGGCCTCGAGCAGGAAGCGCTGGAGCAGTACACTCTGCTGCTCGAGGAGCAGGCGTTCCCGTTCGAGGAAAAGGCCATCGGCCTGCATGAACGCAACGCGCGGCTCGCGTCGCAGGGCGTCTACGACGAGTGGGTGCGCCGCAGCTTCGCGGACCTGGCGCAGCTCCTGCCGGCGCGTTATGCGCGCGAGGAACGCTTTGCCGAGCCGGCCACACCCGTCATGGCCGCAGCCGACGCCAATCGCGAAGGTGTCACCCGGCGCCGCGCCGGTGATTTCACGGCGGCGCGCGCCGCCTACGAACAGGCGCTCACGCTCGATCCGTCGTATGCGGATGCCGAGCGCAACCTCGCCATCCTGCACGACCTGTACCTGGACGACCCGACGGCGGCACTGCCGCATTACGAGCGTTACCAGGCGCTCACGCAGGGCGCCGACCCGGAGGTCACCGCATGGCTCGTCGAACTGAAGACGCGACTGGCCGCCATCACCCGCACCGCCGGGGCCCAGCCGTGATCCGCGTGCTCGTCGTCGCGCTGCTCGGTCTGGCGCTGCTCGGTGCCGCGCATCGCGCGGACTCGGCCGAGCCGGTTGCCGCCGCCCCGAAGGCCAGGGCCGCCACCGCAACCCCCCGCGCCATCGACCGGCTGCAGCTCGACTCGACCTCCATCACCGGCAACCGCGAGCTGCCCAAGGTCATGAGCATCGTGCCGTGGAAAGCCGCCGAACCGCCCACAGGCCCCGACCGGCCCATGGGCAGCCTCATCGACGAACTGCTCGCGCCTCTGGATCGTGACGAATTCCGGCGCGAGATCACATATCACCGCGACCTGACGTCGCAAAGTGTCGTTCAGACGACCGTTGCAGCCCCCGGAGCCAAGTAAACGATGGACACCTTCGACCTGATCGTGAATTTCTTCAAGCAGGGTGGGGTCTTCCTCTACCCGATCGCCGCCGTCTTCGTCGTCGGCCTCGTGGTCGCCGTCGAACGGTTCATCTACCTGTCGCGGGTCTCGGCCGGCAACCGGCGCCTGTGGGCGCAGCTCTCGCCGCTGCTCGCGGAGGGCAACTTCCGCAAGGCGATGGAGGTGGCCGGCAAGACGGACTCGGCGCTCTCGACCATCATGCGCTACGGCCTTTCGCGCATCGCCACGGCGCAGCGCCGCGACGACATCGAGAAGGCCATGGAGGAGAGCCTGATCGAGGTGATTCCGCGTCTCGAGAAGCGCACGCACTACCTCGCCACGCTCGCCAACATCGGCATGCTCATGGGCCTGCTCGGCACCGTGATCGGCCTGATCCACGCGTTCGCGGCGGTCGCGAGCGTGAACCCGGCCGAGAAGGCCAGCATGCTGTCGGCGAGCATCTCGGTGGCGATGAACAACACGGCGCTAGGCCTCGGCCTCGCGATCACGCTGCTGCTCTGCCACATGTACCTGGAGACCCGGACGACCGAACTGGTCGACAGCCTCGAAGTCGCCTCGATCAAGTTCCTGAACACCGTCGTCGAGGCGCGCGACCAGGGCCTGAGTGCGTACGCACAGTCGTCGGCAGCGGCCACGGCCGCCGGAGCGTCCCAGGCGCGCAAGTCGGGCCGCGTGCCCGACGAGGCTGTCCGCGAGGCCGCGCGCGCATGAGACGCAGTTCCGCCCTCGTGCGGCGTCAGCAGCGCAACCACGCGCGCTACCGCGGCCGCAACGACCTCAACATCGTGCCGATGCTGGACGTGATGGTCATCCTCACGTTCTTCCTGATCTTCACGGCCGTGTTCTCGAAGACGAGCGTGCTCGAGGTGAACCTGCCCGCACCGGGGGCCGAGGTCGCCGAGGTCGAGCCTCGCTTCGAGCTCGAGCTGATCCTGCGCAGGACCGGCATCGAAGTCGCGGACCGCCACCAGGGCGTGCTCGAGTCAATCCCCGTCGCCACCTCCGGCCAGGACGTCGCCCGCCTGGGCGAGTACCTCGCCGGGCTCAAGCGGCGCCTGCCCGACGTCGGCAGCGCGACGTTGCTGGTCGCCGACGACGTCGACTACGACACGATCGTGCAGGTCATGGACGCGGCGCGCGTACACCAGACGGTCGCTGGCGGCAAGGTCACGCGCGAGGAACTGTTCCCGCAGATCGCACTCGGAGACGCCCCGACATGATCCGCATCGGCTTGCGGCGCCACGCGCGCCACGGCAAGGGCGGGGCCGGCGGTGGCCACGGGCCGCTCGCGCTGATCCCGATGATCGACATGCTCACGATCCTCGTCGTGTACCTGCTCGTGCACGCGGCGGACATGGAGATCCTGCCGAATTCGCGGAACATCCAGATCCCGCAATCGAACTCCGAGATGAAGCCGCGCGAGGCGACCGTGGTCATGGTGACGCGCGACATGCTGTACGTGAACGGCGATCCGGTCGTGACCGTGGCGGAATTCCGGGCGTCGGACGAACAGGTCAGCGAGCCGCTGCGCCTGGCGCTGGGCCGGCAGGCGGCCGGCCTGCTGCCGGGTTCCGAGGCGCATCGCGAGGTCACGGTGATGGCCGAGAAGTCGTTGCCATACGCCGTGCTGCGCAAGATCGTCGCGAGCAGTTCGGCCGCGGAATACACCAAGGTCTCGCTGGCGGTCGTCGAGCGCGAGCAGGCATTCCAGGGCGCAACGGGCGCTTGAGGCGAGCGATACGATGAACGCCACCGTCCTGCCGCATCACTACCGCATCTTCGACCTGCCGTGGACACCGTCCCCGGAGGAGGAGCGCCGCTTCCGGCGCGTGCTCGGCGCGGCGCTCGGGTTGTTCATCGGCTTCGGCATCGTCGTGCCTTTCCTGCCCGACCCGCCGCGGACGCCGTCCATGACGCCCGCCGTGCCGGAGCACATCGTCGAGTTCATCCTCGAGCAGCCGAAGCCCAAGCCCTTGCCCAAGCCGAAGGTGATCGAGGTGCCGCCGCCGCCCAAGCCGGTCGAGGCGCCCAGGGTGCAGAAGCGCATCGAGGTGCCGGCCCCGGCGGCCATGGCCGAGCCGAAGCCCGATGCGCGCCAGCAGGCGGCGGCTTCCGGCCTGCTCGCGCTGTCGGACCAGATCGCCGAGTTGCGCGACCGGGAGGTCACGAACGTCGCGGCGCGGCCGCTGAATGCGGGGGCGGGCGAAAAGACGCGCGTGGATCGCTCGATCCTCACCGCGAAGGTGGGCTCGGGCAGCGGCGGCATCGCCGTCAGCGCGGCGAGCAAGGGCTTCGGCGGCGGCTCGACCGGTCTCAAGGGACATGCGACCGCGCAGGTGTCGTCGGCCACCACGGAGCCCGCGCCCGAGGCGGCCGAACGCACCGGCAGGAGTTCCAAGGCGGCGCGCACGCGTGAGGAAATCGAACTCGTCTTCGACCGGAACAAGTCGGCCATCTACTCGCTCTACAGCCGCGCGCTGCGCGAAAACCCGGCTTTGCAGGGCAAGGTGGTGCTCGAGGTCACGATCGCCCCCTCGGGCGAGGTCACCGGTTGCCGGGTCGTGTCGAGCGACCTGGGCGACGCGGAACTCGAACGCAAGCTGGTGGCGCGCGTCAGGATGTTCCGCTTCGAGGACCGTGACGTCGCCGTCATGACGACGACCAAGCCGATCGAGTTCTTCCCCGCCTGAGGCGCCCCAGGGGCGCACACGTTATTAAGCGATAACCACCCGGCCTTTCCGCCTGCCGGGGGGCCGTCCCTAGGATGCTCGCCTGCCGCATTGCACGCCGGGCGAGAGATCCTTTCATGAGCGCCAACCCCGTCGCCTCCCTGCCGCTGGGCCCGCTGGACCTCGAGCGGAGCGACCTGCTGCTGCGCGTCGTCGAAGGTCTCGAGCCGTCGACGCTGCACTGGCTGTCGGGTTTCGCGGCCGGTGTCGCGCACGAGCGCGCCCTCGGTCGCGGTGGCGTCGCGGCTCCGGTGCCCGCTCCGGCCGCGCGCCCCGAGAGCCTGGGCCGTCTGACCATCGTCTACGGCTCCCAGACGGGCAACAGCAAGCGCATCGCCGAGAAACTCGGCCGGGCGGCCGAGGCGGCAGGGCTCGCGGCGCGCGTCTATGCGGCGGGCAACTTCCCTGTCAAGGACCTCGCGAAAGAGCGGCTGCTGACCGTCGTCGTCAGCACGCAGGGCGACGGCGACCCGCCCGACGACGCGCGTGGTTTCCTCGAGTTCCTGGCCTCGCGTCGGGCGCCGAAGCTCGAGCAGCTTTCGTACTCGGTGCTCGCGCTCGGCGACTCGAGCTATCCGCGGTTCTGCGAAACGGGCCGGCTGCTCGACGAGCGGCTCGTCGCGCTCGGCGCCCGCCGGCTGCTCGATCGTGTCGACTGCGACGTCGACTACGACACGCTCGCGAACCCTTGGGTCGAGCGGGTCGTCACGACGGCGCGCGAGAACCTGGGCGGTGCGCCGCAGGTCGCCACCGTGACGCGTCTGCGGGCCGCTCCGGCCGAGCCGCAGCATTCGCGCGAGCAGCCCTTCGCGGCCGAAGTGATCGCGAACCAGCGCATCACGGCGCGCGAGGCGAGCAAGGACGTGCGTCACCTCGAGCTGGCGCTCGAAGGCTCGGGGCTCAGGTACCAGCCCGGCGACGCGCTGGGCGTCTGGCACGAGAACCCGGCACCGGTCGTCGACGACGTGCTGCAGGCGCTGCGGCTCGACGGCGGGCAGGGCGTCGAGATCGAAGGCCAGTCGAAGACCCTGCGTCAGTGGCTCGCGACGGCGCGCGAAGTCACGCGCCTGACGCGGCCGTTCCTGGCGCAGCACGCCGAACGCTCGGGCGATCCGGCGCTCGCGGCGGCGCTGCTGCCCGGCCACGAACAGGACCTGCGGCGCGTGCTCAAGGACCTGCAGGTCGTCGACCTGCTGCAGCGTCACCGCGGCGAGTGGGATGCGAAGGCGTTCGTGCAGGCGCTGCGGCCGCTGGCGCCGCGGCTGTATTCGATCGCGTCGAGTCCCGAGGCCGTCGGCGAAGAGGCGCACCTGACGGTGGCCGTGGTCGACTACGAGTTCGACGGCCGGCGTCGCTACGGCGCCGCGTCGGCCTTTCTCGCCGGTCTCGATGGCGACGGCGCCCGGGCGCGCGTCTTCATCGAGCACAACGAGCGCTTCCGGCTGCCCGCCGACGCCTCGCGCGACGTCATCATGATCGGCCCGGGCACGGGCGTGGCGCCGTTCCGCGGCTTCGTGCAGCACCGCGAGGCGCAGGGTGCCACGGGTCGCAACTGGCTCTTCTTCGGCGCGCGGCATTTCCACAGCGAGTTCCTCTACCAGCTCGAATGGCAGGACGCGCTGCGCAAGGGCGTGCTGACGCGGCTCGACGCCGCGTATTCGCGCGACCGCAGCATCCCGCGCGCCCATGTGCAGGACCGGCTGCGCGAAGCGGGCCGGGACGTCTACGCCTGGATCGAGGGGGGTGCGTACGTCTACGTCTGCGGCGACGCCGAGCGCATGGCGCCGGACGTCCACGAGACGCTGGTCGCGATCGTGATGGAACACGGCGGGCGCGGCCGCGAGGACGCCGAGGCATACGTGCGGGCGCTCGCCGATGACCGCCGCTACCTGCGCGACGTGTACTGAGCAAGCCATGACCGAGCTGTCCCACGTCGAACAGATCAAGCGCGAGAGCCGCCACCTGCGCGGCACGCTCGCCGAAAGCCTCCGGGATCCACTGACGGGCTCGATCCGCGAGGACGACACCGTCCTGATCAAGTTCCACGGCAGCTACCAGCAGGACGACCGCGACGTCCGCGAGGAGCGCCGGCGCCAGAAGCTCGAGCCGGCTTACAGCTTCATGATCCGCACGCGGCTGCCGGGCGGAGTCTGCACTCCACGGCAGTGGCTGCAGCTCGACGAGACCGCACGTCGCTACGGCAACGGCACGCTGCGCATCACGACGCGGCAGGCGTTCCAGTTCCACGGCGTCATCAAGACCGAGCTCAAGGCCACGATGCAGGCCATCAACGCGGCGCTGATCGACACGATCGCGGCCTGCGGCGACGTCAACCGCAACGTGCTCGCGAGCGCCAACCCGGTCGAGACGCGGGCGCACCCGGTGGTCCACGAGTGGGCCCGGAAGCTGTCGGACCACCTGCTGCCGCGGACGAACGCCTATCACGAGATCTGGCTCGACGGCGAGAAGGTCGTCACCACCGAGGAGAGCGAACCGCTCTACGGCGAGACCTATCTGCCGCGCAAGTTCAAGGTCGCGATCGTCGTGCCGCCCGTCAACGACGTCGACGTGTTCGCGCACGACCTCGGCTTCATCGCCGTCGTCGAGAACGGCGAGCTGCAGGGCTTCAACGTGGCGGTGGGTGGCGGCATGGGCGCGAGCCATGGCGACCCGGAGACCTTCCCCCGACTGGCCGACGTCGTCGGGTTCGTGCGGCCGGGGCAGGTCTTCGCCGTCGCCGAAGCCGTCATGACGACCCAGCGCGACTTCGGCAACCGCGCCGTGCGCAAGCGCGCGCGGCTCAAGTACACGATCGAGGACCGCGGTCTCGAGTGGTTCGTCGGCGAGATCACGCGCCGCCAGGGTTTTGCGCTCGAGCCCGTGCGACCGTTCGAGTTCACGCAGCAGGGCGACCGCTTCGGCTGGATCGAGGGCTACGACGGCCGCTGGCACCTGACCCTGCGCATCGAGGCGGGTCGCATCGCCGACACGGCCGCGGGCGCGCGACTCACGGGCCTGCGGGAGATCGCGCGCGTGCATCGCGGCGACTTCCGGCTGACGCCCAACCAGAACCTGACGATCGCGAACGTCGAGCCGGCGGCGAAGGTCTTCATCAATTCGCTGGCCGTGAAGTACGGCTTGAACTGCCACGAGCAGGCCAGCCCGCTCGCGCGTGACGCGCTCGCCTGCGTGGCGCTGCCGACCTGCGGCCTGGCGATGGCGGAGGCAGAGCGCTACCTGCCGCAGCTCACGCAGCTCGTCGACGGCTTGCTCGGGCAGCACGGCCTCGCCGGGCAACCGCTGGTGCTGCGCATCACGGGGTGCCCGAACGGGTGCGCGCGGCCCTACCTCGCCGAGGTGGCGCTGGTCGGCAAGGCGCCGGGTCGTTACAACCTGTTCCTGGGCGGCGACGGGCGCGGGCAGCGCCTCAATGCCATGCATCTCGAAAACGGCGACGAGGCGGCCATCGCGGCGGCGCTCGACCGGGCGTTCGCACGGTATGCGCGCGAGCGTATCGACGGCGAGCGCTTCGGCGACTTTGCCTGGCGCGCCGGGCTCGTGGGGCCCGGGGCGGCGCAATGACCAGCGGGGTGGCGCAGATGAGGGCACTGGCCTGGGATCCGGAGACGTCCATGCACGAGCCGGCCGTGCTGGACGAGATCAACGCCGATCTCGAGCGGCGCAGCGCGGAGGAGCGCGTGCGCTGGGCGCTCGAGCACCTGCCGGGCGCGCACGCGCTGTCGTCGAGCTTCGGCGCGCAGGCGGCCGTGTCGTTGCACCTGGCGACGCGCCAGCAGCCGTCGATGCCCGTCGTGCTGATCGACACCGGATACCTGTTCCCACAGACCTATCGCTTCATCGACGAGCTCGTCGAAAAGCTCGAGCTGAACCTCAAGGTCTACCAGTCACGCGTCTCGCCGGCGTGGCTCGAGGCGCGTCACGGCCGACTCTGGGAACAGGGCCTCGACGGTCTCGACCGCTACAACGAGCTGCGCAAGACCGAACCGATGCAGCGCGCCCTGGAGGAACTGGGCGTGAGCACGTGGTTTGCCGGGCTGCGCCGCGACCAGTCGCGCAGCCGCCGCGCGATTCGCCCGCTGGAATGGCGCGACGGGCGCTGGAAGATGCACCCGATCCACGACTGGAACGACCGCATGGTCTTCGATTACCTGCGCGAGCACGACTTGCCGTATCACCCGCTCTGGCACGAGGGCTATGTCTCGATCGGCGACTGGCACACGACGCGCTCGCTCGCCGAGGCCGGCGACGTCGAGGCGACCCGCTTCTTCGGGCTCAAGCGCGAGTGCGGCCTGCACGGGCTCGACGGCTGAGCGGCCATGCGTCACTTCCCGCTGTTTGCGGACCTGACCGGTCGCGAAGTGCTGGTCGTCGGCGCCGGCGAGGTGGCCGCGCGCAAGGTGCGCCTGCTGCTCGACGCCGGCGCGCGCGTGACGGTAGTCGCGACGGCGGTGGGGGCTGCGCTGCGACGGATGCTCGACGAGCACGCCGGACAGGGCTCGCTCGGGCTGCGCCAGGAGCCGTTCCGGCCTGAGCACTGCGACGGCATGCTGCTGGTCATCGCCGCGACGGACGACACCACCGTCAACGCGCGGGTGGCGGCCACCGGACGCGAGCGCAACGTGCTGGTCAACGTCGTCGACGACGCCGCGCTGTCGAGCTTCATCGTGCCGGCCATCGTCGACCGCTCGCCGCTGGTGATCGCGATTTCGTCGGCCGGCGTCGCGCCGGTGCTCGCGCGACTCGTGCGCGAACGGCTGGAGGCGCTGTTCGACGGCTCGTTCGGCGCGCTGGCGCTGCTGCTCGAGCAATGGCGTGGGCGCATCCGGGCCCGTCTGCCGCAGCTCGGCGCGCGGCGACGTTTCTACGAGCGCGTCATTCGCGGGCGCGTGGCTGCGCTGCTGCGCAGTCGCGACGAGTCGGCCGCGCAGGCCGCACTGGCCCACGAGTTGATGCGTGCCGAGGCTGCCGCGCAGGGCTCGGTCGCGCTCGTGGGCGCCGGCCCCGGCGACGCCGGCCTGCTGACGCTGAACGCGCTGCGTACGCTGCAGGAAGCGGACGTCATCCTGTACGACCGGCTGGTGTCCCCGGACGTGCTGGGGCTCGCGCGCCGCGATGCCGAGTGCATCGCCGTCGGCAAGACGGCTGGCGAGCATCCGGTGCCGCAGCAGCGGATTCACGATCTCATGCTCGAGCATGCGCGCCGGGGTCGACGCGTCGTACGTCTCAAGGGCGGCGATCCATTCGTGTTCGGACGCGGCGGCGAAGAGCTCGAATTTCTCGCGGCGCACGGTGTGCCATTCGAAGTCGTCCCGGGCATCACGGCCGCGATCGCCTGCGGCGCCTACGCCGGCATTCCGCTCACGCACCGCGAGCACGCGCAGTCGCTGCGTCTCGTCACGGCGCATTGCGGCGACTCGCGCGACACGCTCGACTGGGCGGCGCTCGCGCAGGAGCGGCAGACGGTGGCGTTCTACATGGGCGTGGCGGGGCTCGCCACGATTCGCGACCGGCTCGTGGCGCACGGCCGGTCGCCGGCGACGCCCGTGGCGATCGTCGAAAACGGCTCGCGGCCGCAGCAGCGGGTGATCCTCGCGACGCTGGAGGACTTGCCGAGTGCCGGGCAGGCGCTGCAGGTGCAGTCGCCGGCGCTGGTCATCGTCGGCGAAGTGTCGGCCCTCGCCTCGGACCTGCACTGGTTCGGCCGCGCCCCCGTCGTCTGGCAGGGGCTGCGTGTCGCGGCCTGAGGGCCATCAATCCACCTGCCAGGCCAGCTCGGCGAACAGCGCGCGCGGCCGGCCGGGGAAGTACCGGTAGGAGCCGAAAGCGTAATCGGCACGGTCCGCATAGGCGCGGTCGAGCGCATTGTCGAGACGCAGCGCAGCGGACCAGCGTGGCGCGAAATCCCAGCGCGCGCGCAGGTTCAGCAACTCGTGCCCCGGGTAGCGGCGCCGGTTGCCCGCGTCGACGTAATACTCGCCGACGACCAGCCATTCCGCCTCGGCCGCGATCGCGGGCGCCGGCTGCGCCTGCAAAGCCGCGCGCAGCAGCTGGCGCGGGGCCGTGTCGACGTCGTTGCCGCGCACGATCGTCTCGCCGCCGTCGATTGCCTGCGCGAAGTCGTAGCGATGCCGCGCGTACGTGCCGCCCACCGTGGCCGTGAGCCAGTCGAACGGCCCCCAGTCGAGCTGGTATTCCAGGCCCTGATGCGTCGTGCGGCCGTCGCTCACGTTGAAGCCGTTCGAGTCGCGCAGGATGACGTGGTCCTTGCGCATGTCGAACCAGGCGAGGTCGATGCGCCAGGCGGCGGCCGCGGCCTTGAGTCCGGCCTCGAGCGAGTCGATCCGCTCCGAGTCCAGGTCGGCGACTGATTGGGTCCGCTGCAGCCGGTAGAGCTCGGTCATTTCCGGCGGGCGGAAGCCGCGCGAGGCGTTTGCGTACAGCATCAGGCCCGTCGTGGCGTTCCAGCGCAGGCTCAGCTTCGGCGCCGCATTGGTGAACGAGTCGTCGCGGTCGGCCGGCCGGCTGTAGAGACAGCCACGCGGCGGGCACGGCACGCCCTGTTCGTCGGTATTGCCCGCCAGCATGCGGTTGTCGTAATTGTAGGCGACGTGCTCGACGCGCACGCCGGCGCCCAGGTGCAGCGCCGGTGTCAGGGCGTACTCGAGCTGGCCGTAGGCGGCGGCCATCGTCGAGACCACGGTGTAATCGTAGTGTTTTCCGACCGGCCGGGCCGCGTTGGCGGCCGGCGAACCACCCGTCGTCGGCGCATCCTGTTGCTCGAGCAGGAACGAATCGGCCCATTCGACGTCGACGCCCGTGGCCAGCGAGAGCCGTGGCGGTGTCTGCCAGTCGAACGTGGTCATGAGCCCGAGGCTGTCCTGGCCGTTTTCCTCGACGGGCTGCCCGAGCAGGAAGTGCTGCAGGAAATCCATGCGCGAGTGGCGCGCGTACGGCCTGAACTCGAGGCGTCCCGGCTGCAGCGTACGCGTGACGAGACCTGTCAGGCGGACCGAAGAGACGTTGCGCCAGGCCTCCGGGTTCGGATTCGTCCGCCGCAGGTCGTCGTCGCGATAGGCGTTGTGGCCGAGCACATAGCCGGCGGTTTCCTGCCGGAGGTCGGTGGCGGCGAGGTCGAAGCGGCTCGAGGTCGCCGCCGCGTCTCCGAACGTCAGTGTCGCGTTGAGCTTGGCCTCGTCGAAGCCGGAGGCGTCGCGCCAGCCGCCGTCGTGAGCGTAGAAGCCCTTGACCCCCGCTGCGTACCGGCCGCCGTCGTGGCTTGCCTCGAGGCCGATGCGACCGTATTCATCGGGCCCGGCGTCGACGGTGACCGCGGCGCGCGGGAACTGCCGCGGCGCGTCCTGCAGCACGTTGACGGTGCCGTGCACGGCGTTGGAGCCGTAGAGCGCGCTGCCGGTGCCGCGCAGCACCTCGATCGCGTCGGCCTGCTCGGTGTTCACCTCGAGCAGTTCGTTGACGTTGCAGAAGCCCGTCGGCCGGATCGGCACGCCGTTCTCGAGGATCAGGAATGCGCCGCAGGAGCCAGCGCCCGTCAGCACGGGCGAGCGGATCGCCGTGAGGCTCTCCTGACCGCTGCCGCGCTGGATCATCGCGCCCGGCACGCGGTTGAGTACCTGCGAGCTGTGCGTCGCGCCGACGAGGTCGATGGCGTCGCCGCCGATGCGGTCGATGCTGAGCGGCGTGGTGAGCGTCGGCACGTCCTGTCGCTGCGCCGTGACGACGACCTCCTCGAGACGCGGTGCGGCGGGCAGCGGCGCGGGAGCGAGCGCGAGGCAGGCACAGGACAGGCCGGCATGGAGCGAACGTCGTCTGAACATCTTGGCCGTGGTCTCCGGATGACCGGAGAATATCGGGCAATCGCTGCGCCGCCAACGTAGGCGCAGCGCTCCTGTTTGTTACCATCGCGGCCAGTCGGCGCAGAGCCCGGACAGTCGAGGAACCGGAGGTGATGCCCATGCCTGATCGCTCCTGCCCCGCGCCCGGCGGCCGGTCGCGCGTGGCGGTGACGCTGCGTCGCGTGCTCGGCCTGCTCGCGCTCGCATCGCTCCTGCCGGCATTTGCAGTCGCGGCGGATTCCGCCGCCGGCGCCGGTGCGGCAGCGGGCGGCACGTCTGGCGGACGGCCGCGGATCGGCCTGGTGCTGAGTGGCGGCGGCGCGCGTGGCGCGGCCCATGTCGGCGTCATCCGCGCGCTCGAGCAGTTGCACGTGCCGATCGACGCCGTCGCCGGCACGAGCATGGGAGCGATGGTCGGCGGGCTCTACGCCGCGGGCCTGAGCGGCGACGAGATCGAGAAGGTGTTTCGCGAGCTCGACTGGCAGGAAGCGATCCGCGACCGCGCCCCGCGTCAGGACCTCACCTACCGGCGCAAGCAGGACGACCGCAACGTCCTCGCCAAGGGTGCGCTCGGTGTGCATCCGTCGTCGGGCATCGTGCTGCCGCTCGGGCTCGTGCAGGGCCAGAAGATCACACAGGTGCTGCGCGGCGCGACGGCGCGCGTCGCCGACGTGCGGGACTTCGATGCGCTGCCGACGCCGTTTCGCGCGTTGGCCACGGACCTCGAGACCGGCGACCCGATCGTGCTCGCGCAGGGCGACCTCGTCACCGTGCTGCGCGCGAGCATGTCGGCGCCGGGCGTGCTGACGCCCGTCGAAATGGACGGCAGGCTGCTCGTCGACGGCGGCCTCGTCGACAACCTGCCGGTCGACCTCGCGCGCAGCATGGGTGTCGACCGCCTCATCGTCGTGGACGTGAGTTTCCCGCTCGCGCGGCGCGACGACTTCGACTCGGCGTTCGACATCGCGAACCAGATGATCGGCATCATGGTGCGACGGGGCACGCGCCAGTCGAAGGCGACGCTGCGGCCCGCCGATGTCCTGATCGAGCCCGACCTCGGCCGCATGACGTCGCTCGACTTTGGCCGCGTGCCAGCGGTCATGGAGATGGGTCGCGCGGCGGCGCTCGCGACGCGAGACGAACTCACGGCGCTCGCCCTGCCCGCCGGCCAGTACGGGCAATACGTGGCCGGCCGCGCGCGGGCCAGCGATCCTTCGCTGCGCATCGCGTTCGTGCGGCCGAGCGAGCGTTCGCGGGACGAGGCGCGCCGCGTCGACGCGGTCTTCGGCGACCTCGTCGGCCGCAAGCTCGACTCGCCGGAACTGCAGCGGCGTCTCGAGACGCAATACCGGCTCGACCAGTTCGAGAGCGTCGACTACCGCATCGTCGGCCACGGCCAGGAACAGGGCATCGAGGTCGACCTGCGGCGCAAGTCCTGGGGACCGACGTTCCTGCGGCTCGGCGTCAGCGTCGAGAACGACTACGAAGGCGGAGCGACCGCCAACGCCGCCGCGCAACTGCGGCTGACGGGCCTGAACTCGCTGGACGCCGAGTTGACGCTGGACGGGCAGGTGGGCGAGGAGCCGCGCCTGCTCGCGGAGTTCTACCAGCCGCTGTCGCTGCGCAACCAGTTCTTCGTCGCGCCGGCGTTCCGCTACGAGACCCAGTCGCTGCAGGTCGTCGCGCCGGACGGACAGCGCGTGGCGCGCTATCGCGTCCGCGACACGGACCTGTCGCTCGCGCTCGGCGCGGAGCTGTCGAACTGGGGCGAGTTGCGTGCGGGCCTGCGTCGGGGCGATGGCAGCAGCCGCCTCCTGATCGGCGATCCGTCGCTGCCCGTCGGCACCTACGACCTGGGCGGTGCCTTCGTGCAGTTCGGTTACGATCGTCTCGACAGCGCCTATTTCCCGAAGCACGGCCTGGCGTTCCGCGCCTCGTGGCTCGCCGACCGCGAGGCGCTCGGGGCGGACGTCGACGCCGATGTCGTGCGCGCCTCGTGGCAGTTCGCGCGCAGCCGCGATCGCTACAGCATCGTCTGGTCGATGGACGCCGGCTCGGCGCTCGACGACGTGGTGGCCTCGCCGCAGGAACTCTTCACGCTCGGCGGCCTGTTCGACATTTCCGGGCTGGCGCCCGATGCGCGGACCGGCACGCAGTACGGCATCGCGCGCGGCATCCTGTACCGCCGGATCAGTCGCGGCGGCACGGGCTTCTTCGAATTCCCGGCCTACCTCGGTGTGTCGGTCGAGACGGGCAACGTCTGGCAGACGCGCGACGACGTCGACTGGGGCGACCTCGAAGCGGGCGGCAGCGTGTTCCTGGGCGCCGAGAGTCCGTTCGGGCCCGTGTATCTCGCCGCGGGGCTCGCGAGCGGCGGCGAGACGGCGTTTTACCTCTACCTGGGACGCACGTTCTGATGCCGGCGAAAGACAGGTGAATGTCCCCTGTCTTCCGTTTCGGAAGCCGCGCCGCGGGCGGATCCGCTAAAATCCGCGTTCCCCCCGGAGCACGTCATGGCGATTTCCCACGAACACAACCTGCGGCAGCCGCTGCCCCGATCCCGCCCTTACGGACTGCGCCTGCGCGCATGCAAGACCGACCCGTTCCGCAACCTCGTGGGCGACGACTGGCAGAAGGAGCACTGGTTCGCCACGCGCGGGGAGCGCGACGCGGCCCACGCGCAGATGAGCGGGCGCTACCTGTATTTCCGGCCGGGCGACGCACCGACCCTCGATTTCGAGAAGATCGACCCCTGACTCAGGCGCCGCGGTCGCCGGCGCCTTCGCGGTCCGACCAGCCGAGCAGGCCGCGCGTCAATCCGAGGTAGACGGGCTTGCCGGTGCGCATCCACAGCTCCGCGGGCCACGAGCGTCGCGCGAGGATGGCCCGCTGCCGCGCCGTCAGGCGATCGGCGCAATACGTGCGCTTGTGCTTGAGCAGGTGGCGCAAGTCGTCGTAGGCCAGGGCCCGGAACCGGCGTCCGCGATGCCGCGGCCGCATGGCGAGCTGGAAGTCGACCAGCGCGGGGCTGCCGGTTGGGGTCACGAGCCAGTTGGGCTCCTTGGCCAGGTCGTTGTGCACGATGCCGGCGGCGTGCAGCCGGCGCAGCAGTCGCAGCGCGTCGCGGAAGTAGGCGGGGTCGCGTGGCTGCGCGTGGTGCAGGGGCTGGGCCTCGATCCACGAGCGCTGCAGGCGGACGCCATCCCAGTCGAGCAGCGCGGGCACGTCCTCGAGCCGGCGCAATGCCGCGAGCGCGCGGGCCTCGCGCGCGGCGAGCCATCTTGCGGCCGGACGCAGCCACCAGCGCGCGTCGCGCGTGTCGCGCTCGACCAGTACGACGGGATCGGCCGCATGCACCGCATGCCGCTCGACGCGGACGACCGAGCCCAGCAGGTCGTGCTTCAGCGGCGAGCGTCGTTCCGTCGCGTCCAAGCGTCACCACAGGCGCAGCAGGACGGGCGTGACTCCCGCGGTCTGCAGCACGTGCGCGAGGTCGACGATCGCGAATGCGAGCAGCAGCGCGCCGGCGTCGAGAAAGCCCTTCCAGGCGAGACGTGGCACGACGTCCAGGTGTTCCGGCAGCGCAAGGCGCGACCCGTCGGGCAGCCAGGCGGGCACGTCGGCGCGATAGGCGCGTGCCGAGGCGCCGTGCAGCGCCTCGAGCCGCGATTCCTCCGCGACCGACGCCCGTCGATGCAGCAGCCACGCCAGCGCGACGAGACCCGCCGTCAGCACGACGCTGCGCGTGGCCAGGCCGAGCCCGAGCATCCCCAGCAGCGACAGCGCGTAGAGCGGATGGCGGCATGCCGCGTACGGGCCGATGCGGACCAGGGCCGTGTCCTTGGAGCCGGCGATGAACAGCGTGGTCCACGCGCGCCCCAGCGCCGCGAGCACGACGAGCACGAAACCCGCCAGCGCCGCGACGGTACCCGCGATGCCCGGCAGGAGCGGACGCTGCGAGACGGACACCGCGAGGATGCACGACAGCACGGCCAGGGTCATGACGCGCACGCGCGGGGTGCTGCGGGACAATGTGGACGGCAGCGACAGCGGAGGCATGCACGCATTCTAGCGGCGGGCTAAAGTGCGCGGATGAACTGGATCGGCGCCTATTTCGGCTATCTCGCGGGCGCGCTGCTCGCGATCCTGCCCATCGTCAACCCGTTCGGCGCCGTGCCGCTGGTCATGTCCGCCTCGGGCCACCTGCCGGAGCTGGAACGGCTGCGGCAGATCCGCCGCGCCTGCATCTATGTCTTTTTCCTGATGTCGGGCTTCCTGCTCGCGGGTGGCCTGATCATGAACTTCTTCGGCATCTCGATCCCGGGCATGCGCATCGCCGGCGGCCTGATCGTGGGATTCCTCGGCTTCCAGATGCTGTTTCCGAACCCGATTTCCGACAAGGAGGCGATGACCAAGGCGGCCGAGAGCCGCCACGACATCGCCTTCACGCCGCTCGCGATGCCGGGGCTGAGCGGGCCCGGAACCTTCGCGGTCGTCATGGGTCTGTCCTCGCAGGCGGCGGCGCGCAAGGGCTGGCTGAGCATGGTCGACTTCATGGCCGTGTTCACCGCCATCCTGCTCACGGCGCTGCTGAGCTGGTTCGTGCTGCGCGGCGCGGAACGCGTCAACCGGCTGCTCGGCTCGACGGGCATGATCGCGCTGACGCGCCTCACGGGCTTCCTGATGATCTGCATCGGCGTGCAGTTCTGCATCAACGGGCTCAGGATGGTCTTCGACGATCCCTCGTTCTGGTCGGGCCTCGCCGCGGCCATGCGCGGCGGCTCTTAGGAGTTCGACCAATGGTCACACGCAGCCGCAGACTCGACTTGCCGACGGCCGACGAAGCGCTGCCGGGCCGGGCCGGGCGCATGCCGGTACCGGCACTGCACTGCGTCAACGGGCACCGGCTGGAGCCGCCGTTCCCGGCCGGAACGAAACTCGCGCTGTTCGGACTGGGGTGCTTCTGGGGCGCCGAGCGCCTGTTCTGGACGACGCCGGGCGTCTACAGCACCGCCGCGGGGTATGCCGGAGGCCTGACCCCGAACCCGACGTACGAGGAGGTCTGCACGGGCCTCACGGGTCACACGGAAGTCGTACGCGTGGTCTTCGATCCGCACGACATCGGTTACGAGGATCTGCTCAGGATCTTCTGGGAAGCGCACGATCCGACGCAGGGCATGCGGCAGGGCAACGACGTGGGCACGCAGTACCGCTCGGGCATCTACACGTACGACGACGCGCAGCGGGCGGCCGCCGCGCGGAGTCGGGCTGCCTACGAGGCGAAACTGCGCGAGGCGGGGTATCCCGCGATCTCGACGGAAATCCTGCCGGCGCCGGAGTTCTACTACGCCGAGGAGTACCACCAGCAGTACCTCGCAAAGAACCCCGGTGGTTATTGCGGGCTTGGCGGTACGGGCGTGACTTGCCCGTCCGTGGCCCCGGCGGATCGCTGAGCGGCTGCATCGACGGGGAACGCAACAGGTGCCGGGTGCGTGACACCAGGCGCGTCGTGCGTGGCGTTCAGGTGCCGGGCGGCGGCGTGCCCGGGTTCGGGTCTTCCATCGGATAGGTCGTCGCCGGCCCGCCGGAAGGCGCGGCCGGGGCCGGGGTGACAGCCGGGGCCGCCGGCGTCGCGGGTGCCGACGGGGCGGAGGCCGCGCCGGCGCCACCGGTTGCACGTGACAGTGCGGTGCGGAATTCCACGGCGGCGGGCGGGGCGCTCGTGACCTTGCCCTCCAGGATCTGCGACGCCAGCACGTCGGAGATGCCGTAGGCCGTCTCGTTCGCCTTGTCGTCCACGGCGATCACCGAGCCGTCGAGCGCCACGCCGGCGAACAGGCCGGCATTGCGCGAGTACGAGAGCACCTGCGCTTTCAGCGTGGCGTCGGTGGCGGCGGCCGACGCACGGCCGAGCGGGCCGGCCGCGACGCTCGCGTCGGCCCCGAGCGTGACCTTGCCGCCGGCGATGCCTTCGACGCTCTGTCGCGACATCAGCACGAAGACGACGTCTGTGGCCTGCACGCCGAACTGGAACCCGATGTTGACCCCGCCCAGCGTCACGAAGACCGGGTTGGTCCAGGTGCCATCGGGATTACGTACGGCCATGACGCCCTTGCCACCGCGCCCGCCGACCCCCAGCGCCACCTTCACGAGCTGCGGCACCACGACGACGCCGTAGGCGCGTTCGAGCAGCCAGCTCGGGATGGCCTGCTCCGTCAGGTCGGAGAACGCCTCGAACACCTTGCGCGACTCATCGAGCCGCTGGTCGGTCTTGCCGTCGGCGAACGAGGTCGACGGCGCGACGAGCGCGACGGCGAGCGCGAGGCACGAAGCGAGGAGTCGTTTCATGAGCGTCTGCATCACCTGGGGTTACGGCCAAGCCGCAACTCTAACAGAATGACTGCGGCAGGCCGATCATCACGGGCCGCTCGCCCGGCCGAGTCGCGGGCCGATCAGTGTCGCCGTCTGGTAGGATTCGCGCAGGGTCCCGGTCCCGATCCACGCCGCGGTTCCAGCGCCATCTCCGTTTCATCCGAAGCTCCCGCGGTCATGCCACGCAAAGACATATCGTTCACCGCCAAGGACACGGCGTTGCGCGACGACGTGCACGCCCTGGGCGCGCTGGTCGGCGAGGTGCTCCGGGATCAGGGCGGCGACGAGCTCTTCGCGGAAGTTGAAGGGGATCGCCAGCTCGCGATCCGCCGTCGCGACGACGACGGCAGCGCCGGCATCGAGCTGAAGGTGCGGTCGGAAACCCGGGCGCCGGAGCAGGCCGAAGACCTGATCCGCGCCTTCACGACCTGGTTCCAGATGGTCAACATGGCGGAAAAGGTCCATCGCGTCCGCCGCCGTCGCGCCTATTTCAACGACAGCAGCAAGCCGCAGCCCGGTGGCCTGACGGACTGTTTCCAGCGGTTGCAGCAGCGCGGCCATACACTCGACCAGACCGTCGAGCTGCTCGGCCGGCTGAGCATCGAGCCGGTCTTCACGGCGCACCCGACCGAGTCGACACGTCGCACACTGCTGCGGCAGCAGCAGCGCATCGCCCGGCTGCTGCTCAGCCGTCTCGATCCGTCGCTGCCGCCCGCCGAGCGCCGCCTGACGCTGGATCGCCTGCGCACCGAGCTGAGCACGGGCTGGCAGACGGCGGACAACTCACGCGAGAAACTCACCGTCGCCGACGAGCGCGAGCACGTGCTCTTCTTTCTGGTCGAGGTGGTCTACGAGATCATCCCGGCGTTCTACGAGGCGATCGAGGATTCGCTCGCGGCGGTCTATGGCGAGGCGGCGCAGGACGTGTGGGTGCCAGAGATCCTGCATTTCGGCTCGTGGGTCGGCGGCGATATGGACGGGCTGCCGGACGTCCACGCCAAGACGATCCGCGAGAGCTGCGCGCGGCATCACGCGCTGATCGTCAACCGCTATTTCCTCGAGGCGCAGCGCCTCGCGGAGAAGCTGAGCCAGAGCGAGCGGCGCACTCCGGGCATCCCGCGCGCCGTCCACGACCGCATCGAGCACTACAAGTCCGTCGTGCCGGCGGCCCGCGCGAGCACGCCATCCGGTCACGACGAGATGCCGTACCGCGTGCTGCTGGGTCAGGTCGCCGAGCGCCTGCGCGCGACCTACGACCACCGCTCGGGGCAGTATGAGCGGGCGGAGCAACTGGTCGACGACCTGATGCTCATCCTGCGCGGTCTCGAGGCGAACCGCGGCCGCTGGGCGGGCATGAAGCTCGTGCGCCGGTTCCTGCGACGGGTGCGGACGTTCGGCTTTCACCTCGCGTCGCTCGACGTGCGGCAGAATGCGGGTATCCACCGCGAAATCGTCGGTCGCGCGCTCGGCGAGCCCGATTGGGCGAGCTGGACGCCTGACCGGCGGGCCGAACGGCTACGCGAGGCCCTGCAGCGCGACGAGTCGCCGCCGGAGACGATGGAAGCGGGCGCCAAGCGCGCCCTTTGGGTATTCGAGGCGATCAAGTACTGCCGTCACCGCTACGGTACGGCGGCCGTCGGCTCGTACGTCGTGAGCATGGCCCGCGATGTCGACGACGTGCTCTCGGTGCTGCTGCTGGCGCGGTGGGCAGGCTTCGCCGAGGCCTCCTCCGACAGCCTGCCGCTCGACGTCGCGCCGCTGTTCGAATCGGTCGATGCGCTGGATGCGGCGGGCGAGGTCCTGGGCAGGCTGCTGGACGACCCCTTCTACCGCACCCACCTCGAAGGCCGCGGCCGGCGCCAGGTCGTCATGATCGGCTATGCCGACAGCAACAAGGACGCGGGCGTCGCCGCGTCGCGCTGGCTGCTGCGCAAGGCACAGGCGGCGATGCTGGCCGCGTGCGCGGCGGCCGGCGCCGAACTGCAGGTGTTCCACGGCCGCGGCGGGAGCGTGAGCCGTGGCGGCAGCCGCACCGAGGCCGTCGTGAGCAGTCTGCCGGCGGCGGCGAGGAGCGGCCGGCTGCGCGTCACCGAGCAGGGCGAGACGATCAACGACCGCTACGGCTTGCAGCCGATCGCGCTCAGGACCTTCGAACAGGGGCTCAACACGCTCGCGCTGGCCTGCGGCGGCGAGCGCCGGGAGGAAGTCCTGGACGGCTGGAACGAGGCGATGGAATGCCTCGCGCGGGCGAGCCGCATCCGCTACCGGCAGTTCGTGCACGACGACCCGAAGTTTTTCGAGTTCTTCCAGGCGGTCACCCCGATCGACGTCATCGAGCGCATGCAGATCGGGTCGCGGCCGCTGGCGCGTCACGGCGGCAGCGGCGTCGAAGCCATCCGGGCGGTGCCGTGGACCTTCGCCTGGTCACAGAGCCGGCACATGTTGCCCGGCTGGTTCGGGGCGGGCACGGGTCTCGCGGCGATGATCGAGCAGTTCGGACAGCCGCTCGCCGATGAGATGGCCCACCGGTGGCCGTTCTTTGCGGGCCTGCTGGATGACGTCGAGATGCGTCTCGCCCGGGCGGACCTGGGCATCGCGCAACACTACGAGCGGCTCTACGCGGGTGACCGGGAACGCTATTCGACGGCCATCCGCCAGGAATTCGATCTGGCGCGGGACTGGGTGCTGCGGCTCAAGGGCTGCCATCGGCTGCTCGACTCGGAGCCGACGCTGCAGCGCTCGATCTGGCTGCGCAACCCGTACGTCGACCCGATCCACCTGATGCAGGTCGAGCTGCTGCGACGCTGGCGTGGACACGGCTCGCCACCCGACCGATCCTTGCCGGCCGACGACCCCGACCAGCACCTGTTCCGGGCGCTCGTCGCCTCCGTGAACGGTATTGCGCACGGCCTGCAGGGCACCGCCTGAACCTCACGGTGCGAGGCGCGACGGGCGCGTGTCGTCGCCTGGTCCAGTCACGGCTTGCTGCGTTTTCCCTTGTTGACGTCGCACGGTGCGAGGTTTAGCGTCGATCCGTTCGGCAGCGCGGCCATCGCGCGTTGCCGGTGCTGACGCAAACGCACCCAACCCAAGTCGAGGGAGACCCACCCATGGCAGCGAAGAAAAAGGCGCGGCGCAAGGCCGCGAAAGCGAAGAGCACGCAGAAGCGGCGCGTCGTCGCCCGGGCAAAGCGCGTCGTCGCGAAGAAGGCGCCGGCCCGTCGTGCCGCGAAGCGGCCAGCGAAGGTCGCCAAGGCCAAGAAGGCCGCGAAGCGGCGCGTCGCCGCCGTGCGCGCGGCGGCGAAGAAGGCTCCGGCACGCACGCGCGCGGCCGTGAAGCGCGCCGTGCGCAATCTGCCGCCGTCGGCGCAGAAGGCCGTCAAGAAGGCGGAGAAGGCGATCGTCGTCGCGAAGAAGAGGGCGACGAAGACGGCCGAACAGGCCGGTTCGATGGTCGCCGCCGCGCAGGCGTCGGCCGAGAAGCAGGCTGCAGCCGTGATCGATCAGGCGAAGGAACTCGCCGCGAAGGTCACCGAGACCGTGCAGAGCGCCGTCGGCAACCTGCTGCCGGGCGAGCAGCGCTGAGTCCGCGGGTGCCTCCCGCCTTGAGCGGGAGGCACCGTCACCCCGGAGGCGACCCGGCTCGACGCGGAGGTGAAGACGACTCCCTGCCGCCGTTGAAGGCGGACGAGTTCGTCGTCTGTCTCAAAGCCGGTACGATCTTCGGGACGGCAGGGTCGCGAGATGTTCCGGATACGCCGGCCACGTCGCGCAGCCTTCGCCGGGCAGACCGGCGTATTCGGCATCCCACGGCATCACGACTTCGAGGGCATCGCCGGTCCGGACTGCCTTTGGCAGGATCGGCGGCACCGGACGCGCGGCCTCCGCCTCGAGCATGGCCGCGAGGCGCCCATGGCGCGCATGGCTGCGCCAGAGGTCCTGCAGCGTCGCGATCGTCGGCGGCACCATCTTCATTTCGCCGGTCCGCAGATGCGCCGTGATCTCCTGCTCGTCGAGCCAGGCGTGCTGAGTCACTTCGCCGCGGTCCACGCTCGCTTCCTGCGACGCCGGCACCTGCACCACGAAAAAACGCGTATCGAAGCGCTTCCGCTCGGCCGACGGCGTGATCCAGTGCGCCCAGTAGACGAGTCGGTCGAGTTCGAGCACCAGATCCTCGCGCTCCAGCAGTTCGAGGAACGCTGCCGCCGTCGTCGTCTGCGCCCGCGCGGTGGCGACGCGCGCAGTCCACGCGACGCTGCCTTGCGGGGTGGCGCCGCGCGGCCGGGCCAGCAGCACACCTGATTCCTCGAAGGTCTCCCGGCAGCCGGCCACGTACAGCCCGAGCGCGGTCGACGGCGGCAACGGCGTACCGTCGCGGTCGAGCATGCGGCCGCGGAGGTGCTCGAGGCCGGCGGGGTCGACGTGGTCCGGCCCCGCAGCGGCGTCGTCCGCTTCCATGCGCCCGCCCGGAAACACCCAGAGCCCGGCCATGAACGAGAGACCGGCGGAGCGCTTGGTGAGCAGGGCCTGCAGGCGGCCGTCGACCTCGCGCAGCAGGACGATGGTGGCCGCCGGAGGAGCCGCGCCCACGGAGTGCGTCATGGAACGATCGCGGCGTCGCGCGGCGGATGGGTGGGCACGACGCGGCGGCTGGCGGCTGTCATTCGGTGGACTCCTGGGTCGCAGGCCGGCATTGGCCGCCGGTTCGGCCTCGCATTCTCGCATGCGGCGCGCCGGACGGCGCTATCGCAGACGCGCCTCGAATGCGCGCGTCCGTCGCGGGCGCGCCTGCTCGAGACGCGGCATCGTTGCCGCACGATGCTGCGCGTCAAATGCGTCGGTCAATTCGGAGCCATGGTCGTGCAGCCGTGCCAGAACGTCGGGAAGCGGCTCGGGCGCGCGCTGTTCCAGCACGGCGTCGAGGGTCTTCCAGCCGAACGCCAGTGCGACGTCGTCGGCCTGGCAATACGCCTCGGGCTCGTGCGCGCTGGCGACGTCGAGGAAGTCCTCGCCGCGCTCCCGCACGAACCGCAGCAGCAGGCTTCCGACGGCGAACGTCGCCGAGACGGTCTGCCCGCGATCATCGCATTGCACTGCTTCCGCAACGGCGGATGAGTCGAATGTCTGGTGCAGCAGGCAGGCGGCGGTCGCGGCGATGTCTGCGGCTGCTTCAAGTCGAAACGTCCCATTTGGCGAGCCTCGAACGTGTGCTCTAACCAGCCGTTGGAGCGGACGCCTCCGCGCTTCGCGCTCCGGCGCCGCTCAACGGCACGTCAGGCAGCGAGTAGCGTCACTTGCCACGAGTCACGTGACGCGTTACACTTCACGAGTGATCAAGTCGTTCGCTGACCGTCGTACCCAGGAGCTTTACGCTTCTGGAAGAGCCAGGAGGGTGCCGTCCGAGGTGGCGAAACGGGCAGCTCGAAAACTCGAGTACGTCGATCTGGCTACGAGCATTGACGACCTTCGTGTTCCGCCCGGCAATCGGCTGCATGCACTCGCCGGAGACCGAAGGGGCCAGCATTCGATATCGGTAAATGATCAGTGGCGAATTTGCTTTCGATTCGTAGACGGGGACGCCAACGACGTCGAGTTCTGCGACTACCATTAGTCCGGAGGCTTTTATGAGTTACGCAAATACGGGCTTGAATCGCAGACCGACCCATCCGGGCGAAATGCTTCGGGAAGATTTCATCCCTGACTACGAGCTCACCGTGTCGCGTCTTGCTGAGGCAATTGGTGTCTCGCGCCAGTCGGTCAACGAGTTGCTTCGGGAGCGGCGAGCTGTCAGTCCCGACATGGCGCTACGTCTGGCGCGGCTTTTCGGGAACTCCCCGGAGTTCTGGTTGAATGCGCAGCGAGCCGTGGACCTGTGGGACACCGCGGAAGCAATCAAGAAAGATGTGTCGCGAATTAAGCCACTCAATGCGGCCTGACCCCGCGCTGTACACGGATGCGCCTGACCGTCACGGCCTTTGCATCGGTCGCAGAGGCCGCGCCGGTAAGCGCAATCGTTAGACCTGTAGCAAGTCAATGAGGCGACCCAATATGCAGACGTATCTCGAACCAACACAGGAGTCCGGTCGCGCCTTCTTCATGCGAGGGATAACGAGCAGCGTGGTCATGTTGAATTTACTTCGCTACCGCGCAATCGCTGACTATTCGGCGACACCACGGCTCGCACCCTCCATGCCGATCACGGGCGAGGCGGCCTATCGTCTCTATATGGAACACACTATGCCGCACCTAAAGAAGTCAGGCGGCAAGCTGTTGCTTTTTGGGCGAGGTGGTTCATTTCTTGTTGGCCCCGACAACGAGCGCTGGGATGCCGCAATGCTAGTACAGCAATCCAGTCCAGCGGCATTCATGGCATTCGCATCCGATGCTGAATACCTTGCAGGTATCGGTCACCGCACGGCCGCCCTGGAAGACTCGCGCTTACTGCCTCTCCTGGAAAGTGGCTGGTGAAAAACAGGTCTGACAGTAGGTTCCAACCGACGTTCAGGCCTCCGCTGCGCTACGGCGTGGCCGCGGCTGAACCTGAGCGTCAGGCCGCATGGGTCAGGTCTTTGAGCCGCAACTTGCAGGAGGCATGCTGTGTCCGAATCCCCGTCAGACTCAGATCGAAGGGCATTCCTGCGCGTAGTCGGTGAGCTCGAGTCGGCTTGGAATGCAGGCGACGGCGAAGCGTATGGAGCATTGTTCGCGCCGCACAGCAAGTTGCGTGCAGCGGTGACTCCGGCGCATCGCGGTGTGGGTGGGGAGCAAGGCAGTTCCAGTCGATCCCGGCAAGCCCGTCACCCCGCGCCACGTGGCCATGACGTGGGCGCAGCGCCTGAAGCGCGTGTTCGGCATCCAGATCGACACCTGCGTCCGCTGCGGCGGGACGCTCAAGGTGATCGCGAGCATCGAAGAGCCGCAGGTGATTGCGAGGATTCTGGCGCATCTGCAGAAGACGGCCTCGGATCCGCAGCAAGCCGAGCTGCCGCTCGGCGCGCGGGCGCCGCCGACCCAGGCGCGACTGATGTGACACCTGGAGAGGAGATTGCTCAGCACCTGCGGCGACCCAGCGGCGGGCTTGGGCCGACTTGCGCCAGAACGGGCTGCACAGCAGCGGGTGCGGGGATTCAGGCGGGGTGGTGGTGTCGGGCAGATCGGGAGCCGGGAGTCTGGAGCTTGCGAACAGCGCCGGAAGGCCCGGAAGGGGGCAATTCAGGCGGCCCTCCTCGGCAAACAGCGCCAGGGCAGGGCGTTTGAAAGTCCTGTCCGCGGCACGAAGAACGACTGCCGCTACGTCACCGTCCTGCTCGAGGACATCGCGCTCTTCGACGCGAACGGCAAATTCGACGGCAAGGACATGAAGCTCCTCAAGGGAAAGTCGATCGCAGTGCTGGAGTGAAGGCGCGACCCGGCGGTAGTCGTACGCGTCGGGCCATTTGAATGAACCGTCCGACATTCATATCGCGGCGGCCGATAGTCAGCGGCTCCAGGCGCAGACCGCGAAGATCGCGATCCAGGCGACCGTCACCAGGATCGGCAAGGCCAGGCCCGGCGCTCGCCGGGTCTCGGCGGGCGGTGCCTCGTCGCCTCCCGTGCGGTCGCGGACCCGGTCGTACTCCAGGGAAGGCACGGTCGGATCCGAACCCATCGCGCGCAGGACGGCGATGCAGCGGATCATTCCAGTGTTCATCGGCACGCCTCCGGTCGCCCGGTGTCACTGAATGGAACGGAATCGGCAGCGAAGCGCGACGCGGGCGCCCTGCGACCCCCATTGGGATTGCGCCACAAGGGCCGGAAAATCGCCTCGATCAGTGGATCCTGCTCGAAGCCAGCCGGTAGCGGCGGCGTGACCCAGTTGGGCTCGTGAGTCAGCATGCGCTCGAAACTCGCGCGTATCGGGTCTTCGGCGAGCGCCAACGTGGCTGGCAGCGATGACCGCATGCCCTCGGGCGCGGATTCCCCTCGTGCGGTCGCCGGGCGCTCGTCGGCATGACCCGCAGGACTGGCAACGGCAAGCGCCGTCACGGCGATGGCGATCAGATACAGGCGGTTCATCTTCGTTTCTCCCGTTTTCAGGTCTCACCGTATAAAACGGATTCCCGCGGAAGAACCCGACACGGGCCCCATTCCCTGCCGTCGCCGGCTGGGGCACACTGCCAGCCGGCACGGCCGGTCGGCCGGCAGGTGGCCCCGGTGGCGTCCGAAGACCTGTTCACGACCCTGTATGCCCAGCTGCGGCAGATCGCCCAGAGCGCGCTCCGCCGCGCGGGACCGCAGCTCACGGTGAGCCCCACCACCCTCCTCCACGAGGCCTACCTCAAGATCTCGGCGCGGGACGCGGCGCAGTTCCCTGACCAGCTCCGCTTCATGGCCTACGCCTCGCGCGCGATGCGCAGGCTCGTCATCGACTTCGTGCGCGAGCGCCGCGCGCTGAAGCGCGGCGCGGCTTTCGAGATCACCGCAATGCCGACGGACTCCGGGGAACCCGTCGTCGACGGCGACGAGCTGCAGCGCATCAGCGACGGGCTCGACGAGCTCGCAGGCCTCGACGCATCGCTCGCCGAACTCGTGGACCTCAAGTTCTTCTGCGGCTTCTCGTTCGCCGAGATCGCCGCGCTCCGCGGGATTTCCGAGCGCACCGTGCAGCGCGACTGGAACAAGGCGCGCCTCTTCCTGCACGACGCGCTGCTCGACTCATGAAGGGACGCTTCGACAAGACGCGCTGGGCGGCGCTTTCGCCGTTGCTCGACGAGATCCTCGCGCTCGAGGGTCCCGCCCGCGCCGCGCGGCTCGCGGCGCTCGCCCGCGAGCAGCCCGATCTCGCCGCCGACCTCGCCGGCCTCCTCGACCAGCATGCCGCCGCCGAGCGCGAGGGATTCCTGGAGGGCGGCCTCGTGCGGCCGGCCGCGCCGTCGCTCGAGGGCCAGGTCATCGGCAGCTACACGCTCGACCGCCTCCTCGGCGAGGGCGGGATGGGCGCGGTGTGGCTCGCGCACCGAAGCGACGGCCTCTACGAGGCGCGCGTTGCGATCAAGCTCCTGAACCCGGCGCTGCTCGGCCCGGGCGGCATCGAGCGATTCCGTCGCGAGGGCCGCGCGCTCGGGCGGCTCACGCACCCGAACATCGCGCGCCTCATCGACGCCGGTGTCACGGCCACGGGGCAGCCCTACCTCGTGCTCGAATACGTCGAGGGGGAGACGATCGCCGCGTGGTGCGAGAAGCGCGCACTCGACGTGCCGGCGCGCGTGCGGCTCTTCCTGTCGGTGCTCGCGGCCGTGACGCACGCGCACGCGAAGCTGATCCTGCACCGCGACCTCAAGCCCTCGAACATCCTCGTCGCGACCGACGGCCAGGTGAAGCTCGTCGACTTCGGCATCGCGAAGCTCCTCGACGACGGCACGACCGCCGCGGCGCCGGCCGGCCTCACGCAGATGGCGGGGCACGCATTCACGCCGGACTATGCCGCGCCGGAGCAGGTGCAGGCCGGCGAGGTAAGCGTTGCGACGGACGTTTACGCGCTCGGCGTGCTGCTCTACGTGCTCCTGACCGGCCGCCACCCGACGGCGAGCGGACAGATGACGCCGCTCGAGCGGCTGCGCTCGACCGTCGAGTCGGAGCCGGCGCGGCCGAGCGCGGCCGCGCGGGCGCTGCGCGGCGACCTCGATAACATCCTGCTCAAGGCGCTCAGGAAATCGCCGGGCGAGCGCTACGAGTCCGTCGAGGCGTTCGCGGAGGATCTCCGCCGCCATCTCGCGCACGAGCCCGTCAGCGCCCGCGCCGACTCATTAATGTACCGCGCGTCGAAGTTCGTGGCGCGGAACCGCCTCGCCGTCGGCGCGGCGACAATCGTGCTCGCGACCATCGTTGCCGCGTCGGTCTTCGCCGTGCGACAGGCGATCGAGGCGACGGCGCAGCGCGACCGCGCGCTCGCCCTCGCCCAGCGCAACGACGCCGTCATCGGTTTCTTCACCGATACGCTGACGGAGGTTGCGCCGACGGACGTGCCTGTGCTCGTTCCCGACCTCCTGGAGCGGAGCAAAGAAGTCCTGCTCGGCGAAGAGGACATTCCCGAGCACCGGGCCGCGATCCTCAGCGTTCTCGGCGGCTACTACCTGAGCTCGGGCCGGCCGGAGCAGGCCGACGAGCTCCTGAAGCGCTCGCGCGAGCTGACGGAGAAGACCACGGACCTCGACCTGCGCGCCAAGATTCTCTGCGAGAGCGGCTACGCCGCCTCGCTCGCCGGTCGGCTCGACGACGCCAGGAAGATGATCGACGAGGGCCTCGCGTTGAGCGGCAACAGCCCCTCCGCCGCAGTCCGCTGCCTGCGCAACCGCAGCTTCATCTCCCAGAACACCAACGACCCGAAAGGCGCGCTCGAATACGCGACCGCGGCGCAGGCCCGGCTCAAGGACTACCCGGTGCCGAACCCGGTCATGGAGGCGCAGATACTCGCCGACATCGCGGCCGCGCACTACCTCGCGGGCCGGAATGGCGACGCGGAACGGAACTATGCGAAGGCGATGGACATCCTGAAGGCGCAAGGCCGCGCCGACAGCCCGGGCGCATTCTTCCTGCGCAACAACTGGGGACTCGCGAGCAACTCCGCCGGGGATCCCCGGCGCGCGCTCGAACAGTACGACGAGGCCATCCGCATCGCGTCTACGCGCTCGATCGGCGGCGAGGCGCCGCCCTACCTGCTGCTCAACCGCGCCTCCGCGCTGTCCGCGCTCGCGCGCTACGACGAAGCGCTTCCCGCGTATCAGCTTGCGCTCGACGCGGCGGTGAAGTCCGGCAATGCGACGGTGCGCATCGGGAGCTTCGCATACCGCGCGAACACCTACGCCGTGATGGGCGACGTCGCGCGGGCCGAGCGCGAGCTAGCCGCGATCGCGCCGGAGATCGGGAAGGCCGTGCCTGCGGACAGCGTGCCGGCGATGGCGTACTACATGGCGGAGGCGCGCGTCGCGGGCGCGCGCGGCCGGCTGCCGGAGGCGATCGCGGGCTTCACGAAGATCGTCGAGTTCTTCGACGGGCGCAAGATGACCGTCGCTCCGCTCGCGCGCGTGCTGATCGCGCGCGGCGAGGCCGAACTCGCGGCCGGCGACGTGCTCGCCGCGAGAAAGGACGCCGAGCGCGCGCTCGAGGTATCCCGCGGCCTCCAGGGCGACAAGCCGAGCTCCAGCCTCACCGGGCAGTCACTGCTGCTGTTTTCGCGCGTGGACGATCGCCGCGGCGACGGTGCGGCCGCGCGCACCGCGGCCAAGGACGCCGCGACGCAGCTCGTCGAGACGCTGGGCGCGGAGCACCCGGACAGCGTGCGGGCGCGGACGGCGGCCGTACAGCCTGCAAGCTGAGCCGCCCCCTGGATCGACGAACCATCACGTCGGTCACACCCTGTGCACGGCTTGATTCGAGACTGGTGGTGTTTGTCTGGACGCCACGTGGCTTGGCCCGCCGAGTTATTGGTTTGAGGCGCTGCCATGAGCGCGAAGCGAAGAAAGCCCGTCCGTACCTTGCTGAACCAGGATGACCCTCCGGAGATCACGGAGGCATGGTTGCAGGAGGCTGATTTGATGAAGGGCGACAAAGTCGTCCGTCGCGGTCGACCCAAGCTTGAGAATCCGAAGCAGCTCCTGTCTCTGCGTCTTCAGCCAGAGGTGATTGCGGCCTGGAAGGCCAGTGGCTCTGGTTGGCAGACACGCATGGCGGAATTGCTGAAGAAGTATTCACCAAAGGCCCGTAGGCATGCCGGCTAACCAATCGCTGGAGCGGGCGCGCGAACGATGAAGTGCAAATGCCTCAACGGGTCGGTGAGCGCGCCGCTCAGCTCAATAGTTAGGCGGCGATGGATAGCAATGTCTTAATCGTTATCGGAGTAGGGGCAGCGCTGCTGCTTGTTCGCTTCTTTCTCAAGGCGCCCGAAGGAGACGACGTTTCGGTGTACTCGCTGCAAGTCAGTCTCCCCACATACCAGCCGCACCATAAACGCCTGGCGTGACTGGAGTTGGGCGGTCATCAGTTGCGAAGCAAAGCCATATCCCTCCGTTCCGAATTGATTTCCGCCAGCGTGCTATCGATCTCAGCTCGATCAGCCATCAAGCTGCCAAGCGTTTGACCCTCGGGCGCCCGTGCTGCCGCACCTGCCATAGATCGTACTGAGCCTGAAGGTTGATCCAGATGTCCGGCTCAGTGCCGAAGACACCTGCCAGACGCGCCGCCATGTCCGGCGACACGGGTACCCGACCGTTCACGATTGCAGATACGTGCTTGCGACTCACTCCAAGGGCATCGGCCGTCTGCGTGATCGTTACGCCGAGCGGTCCCATGTACATTTCCTTGAGGATCTCCCCGGGGTGGGCGGGGTTGTGCATCCGGCCCGAGCTCTCAATGGTAGTCTTCATAATTGACCTCGTACGCGTGCCCGCCATCGAAACGGAACGTCACGCGGTAATTCTCATCGACCCAGACGGAATAGCGATTGCCATGCAATGGACGGAACCGCATTCCGGGCATCGCCATCTGCGCCGCCTGGGTGGCGGCATTGAGGGCGGTGAGGATCAGATTCAGGCGCTTTGTGTGCTTCGGCTGTACTTTGCGGGCATCCCCTGCCTCGAACAGCGCCGCGAGTCCCTTATGCCGGAAACTCTTGATCATCTGGCGTAGCGTAACCTAATAGGTGACAGCATGCAACCGTTTGGGTTACGGGAAGTTCCGCGGTAGGGCGGGCTCGGCGATTGGACAGGTTCCGGAAGCGTCAGCCGAGGAGGTCCGGAATCGGAACGCGTCCTCGAGGTTCTGCACGATCCTGTTCCGGCACGCATCGTCGACTTCGTCGGCCTCATGGGGTGGCAGCCACCGGATGATGGAATCCACATAGGCGATCAAGCCACTGGGCCCCTGCAGAACCTCCGAATCGATCTTCATCTTCCGTACGTCTTCCGTATGAAGCAGGCTCGTGCGACCCAGCACTTCGACGGAAAAGCCTGCATCGCTCTGGATCAGGTTAGGACGCGGAATTTGGAACACCCTGGCCATCGAATTCAGATTGCGCTGCAATCCGTCGGCTCGAACCGGAACACTCCGATCACGAACACGTGGTCCGGGTCCTCTGACTGATTCCACGCGTCGATCGGGTCATGCAGCAATGCAACATTCACGGGCAGTGGCGAGGTTGCGGGTGCAAACTCGCCGCCTTCGTGCCGCGGGTTCAGACGGGCGGCGGCATACGTGTGGCCGCGATACGCAATCGGTGTTTCGAAGCGAACGAGGCATTCGCGTCGCGTGCCCGCGAGGATGGTGACCGGTATCTTGCCGAGTTGCGGGAAATCCCAAGGATCCGAGATCTCGATTAGGCCTTGCATGGTCAGTACTCATCCACCTTGATGACGCGTGCGGGCACATCGCCCGTCCCGATGCGTTCGGTGCCTCCACCCGGCAAGACTTCACCGTTCGGCAGGCGATACGGTGCGACCTTATTCGACGGAGAGAAGACACCTGTCGGGACTTCTATGGTAGCGCGAATTTCTGGTGTCGTAGGCAATGCCAGCCTGTTTTGCGCACGAGTCGCCGTCGAATTGACGGCGTCGCTCACATAGTGTGAGCCGCTCCGACCTCCGCGCAGCAGTCCCGTTTCCAGTGTGGCTTTCAGTTCTGCCCGTGACATCGCCCTCTGCACGACCTCCATGGCTTCGTTGCCGTTCTTTGTGACCACCTTCGCAAGACGCTTCATGTTCTTGGCCGTGTCAGCGGCGCCCTTGCATGGCTTCGCGACGGTGCAGATCGTCGTGCCGGCCAGGATGGCGGCCTCCAGATACTCGCCCCGCTTGGCTGCCTCGATGGCGTCGCGGCCGTCGTTGTAGGGCTGGAGGATGAGCACATCCGCCGCATTCACGCCGAGATCGACGAACAGGCGCAGCAGGTTTTCGACTGCATGAGGGTCGTCGACGGGTTCGTTCGCCCACGTGGACGTGCCGGGACCGGGACCGGCGTTGGCCGGTGGAGCGCTCGCGTAGAGCACCGTGCCGCCGCACACCGCGGAGAACGTCCCCGCGCCGCACATGCTCGTGCCGCTCTGCGCCGACGGGCCTGGAATGGCCGTCGCGGGCGGACGCAGGACGTGGTCATGGCCCAGCCCCAGGTAATTGAAGGCGGTCCGCATCACCGAGACGGCGACCGCGGTGCAGACGCCGCCGCACACGGCGTCGTAGCCGGAGGGGTCGACGTCGCGCAGCGGGCGGTTGCCCACGTAGGCATACGGGTTGACCGACTGCGAATCGGCGAGGTCGCCGACGATCGGGTCCACGGAGAGGAAGCGCCCGAGGCCGGGGTCGTAGACGCGCCCGCCCATGTGCACGAGCCCGAGGTTGTCGAGCATTTCGTGGCCGGTGTAGCCCTGGCGTGTCGAGTTCGCGATGCCGGCCCAGTCGGGCGCCGTGGCGCTGGACCAGTTGCTGCCGCGCCGGGCGCCGAACGCTCCATAGCTTTCGCTGACCACCGTGCCACCTGCTTCGTCCAGGACGGTGTCCGTGCTGCCGGCGTGATCGGCCAGCAGGTAGCGTGTCGACGTGCTGCCGTCGGAGTTACGCGAGACGACGATCGTCGCAGCGCCGGGCGTCGGCACGTAATGTCGCCAGTACTTCAGCCCGGTGGAGGTCGTGGCCTCCTTCTCGAGCAGCCCGCCGATGTAGTGCGTCGTCTCCGTGCCGTTGGCGTAGGTTGCAACCTGACGCCACCGCTGGCGGTCGGGCCCGTAGTTGAACCTGCTCTGCTGCCCGGCCTTGCGTACGAGCGTGGGCAGGTTGAACGACGCCCATGTCTGCGACTGGCCGTTGCGCGTGGCGACGTTGCCGTTGGCGTCGTAGGCGAGCTTCTCGCTGCCGGCGGCTGTCACGGCGTGCGGCTTGGCCGCGTTGCCATAGGTGTACGCGCCGACGTCGGACTTCTGACGGATGTTGCCGGCGGCATCGTAGGTGACCGACAGGTTCGTCACGCCATTCAGGCTCGAGCCGGTGATACGGTCGAGCGCATCGTAGGCGAACGTCTCGGTCAGGCCGCGATTGCCGTCGCGACGCTGCGTGAGATTGCCGGCGGTGTCCCACTGATACGCGAGATCCTGACGATCCGCGAGGCGACCGCCGGCACCGGCCTGTCGCGCAGCTACGCGCCCCGTGGGCCGGTCGAACACTGTAGTCGCCGTGGCCACGCCGCCGCCCAGCGACTCCAGTGTCGGGACGCCATCGTCGCTGATGGCGCCGAGCGTCCACAGCGGGCGCGGTTGCGCGCCGGTGACGTCCTCGATGCGCGCGAGGGCGCCATGACTGTAGCCGAACCGGATGGCCATGCGTGTGCCGGTCTGGCCGCTCGGCACCGGGCTCGCCGGATACGTCAGCGTGTCGAGTTTGCCGAGGGTGTTGTACGTGAAATCGTAGCGATAGGACTGGTCGGAGGTGATGGTGCGTCCGCTGACCCGGCCGGCGACGTCGTATTCCAGCGCTTCGCTGTATCCCAATCCCGACCTGGACTGCAGGCGCCCGATGTTGTGCTGCGCGGCGCTCGTGCCCCACACCCACGTGCTCTTGCCCTCGGGATCGGTTCGCGAGACGAGCCGGCCGAGCGTGTCATAGGCCGCCGAGAATGATTTCCCCCTGGCGTCCGTCCACACTGCCCGCTCGTTCAGCGAGTTGCCGGTGAAGTTCCATGTGCCGGCATCGGCGTCGACCCAGCGTGTGCGGAAACCGCGGGCGTTGTAGGTGGCCGATGACGTCGCTCCGATCGCATCCTGGACGCGGACCAGGTTCCCCCAGCCGTCGTAGTCGTAGCGGGTCGAGCCGCCGGGCGACGGGTCGTCCACGCGCCGCAGCTTGCCCGCGACGTCGTGAACGAGTGCACGCTGGCGGCCGAGCGCGTCCGTGACGGTCGTCCTGCGTCCCGCGTAGGACAGGGCATGGCCGCCGACCACGTTGCCGGCGACGTCGAGGTCTTGTCGCGAGGTGAGTCGGCCGAGCGCGTCGAAGCTGCGCCGCGTGGCGCCGTTGGACACCGTGGAGTAGGGGCGATAGATGTGGACCGGGCGGCCGAGCGAGTCGTATCGATAGTCGACGATGGTCCACGTGCCGAAGGCGAGGTGGTATTCGTCGTCGCGCAACCGTTCATGACCGTCGTAGAAGCGATAGCGCGACCGGATGACGGTGCCATCGCCGGCAAGCCGGCTTTCGTAGACGAGGAAGCGGAGGTCGGCGACGCCCCAGCAGGGACCGGCACTGCAGGATTCGAAGCTCCAGGCCGTACCCGTCCCGTCGGGCAGCGTTTCCTGGATGCGGCGGCCGAAGTCGTCGTACGACCAGAGCGTGGACAGGCCGTTCGCGTCAGTCGTCCGCGTGGGCACGCCGAAGTCATAGCGCCACGCGTAGGTCGTGGCCTGGCCGAGCGCGTTCGTCACAGTCTCCGGCAGTTGACAGCGGCTGCCGTGGTGAAAGCGCGCCGTGCGCGCGGGCATGGCGCTGCCGCTCGGCTTCGAGCCGACGACGGCGAGGGAGTCGAGGTTGCCGCAGGCATCGTAGCCGTAGGTCGCGGTCACCTTGAGTGCTGGCGTGCCGGGCTCGAGCACGCGCTGCGTCAGGCGACAGGCCTGGCTGTCGACGGTGTAGGAGGCCGTACGGGTCACGGCGGTCTGCTCCGGCGCGCTGCGCGTGACGCTCGACGAAGTCGGCAGGCCCAGGCACCAGTTGGCCGAGCTGTCGTTCGACCAGGCGTACGTGGCGGTGCTCTGCCAGCTCGAATCGAGGAAGGGCGATTGCGGGTCCCTGTCCGTGACGGACGTCTGCACCTGGGTCGGATTGCCGAAGCCATCGCCGTAGACGTAGGAGGTGTTCGTCTCGCTCGTCGGCGTTCCGTTCAGTGTGCCGCCGAACTCGAACCGCCGTTCGAGTGCGGACGCGACGAAGCGGAACCAGCGCTGCTCGAAGCCGCTGCCGCCGGCCACGCGGCTCGACGGCTGCGCCTGCCAGTGCAGGATCGGCGTGGTGCCATCGCCCTGATAGACCGTGCGCTGCACGTGCATGCCGGTGTATGGGAACGTGCGCTCGACGTAATCGTAGGTGACGAAGCCCGTGCGGCTGTCGCGGATGCGCTGTGAGCGGAAGCCTTCGAAGCCGCGCCCCTGCAGGTGAACGCGTGCGCCCGCATACCGGAGCTCGTTGCGATAACTGCCACCGGTGCCGTCGGCGGCGTCGAACTGGCTGACGACGTACAGCGGACCCGGGAAGTCAGCCTCCGGAAACACCGCGTCGGCCTGCAGATCGTGATGGCTGCGCGCGATCGACGCATACGCAGGGCTCTGGGTCATGCCGAACCCGTCCGTGAAGCGTGTCGCGAGGTCGGGCGGCACCGCGGCCGCCGCGTGGAGGCGAAACCGCAGCTTCTGGCCGTTCTTGCCGTCGCGGTAGCCCAGATCCGCAAGCCCGTCACCGTCCGGATCGTGGGTGAACCAGAGCGTCGTCTTCGCCGCGTCGATGCCGGTGGCCACGGCGGGGCCCGCGCCCGCGCCTGTCGAGGGCACGACCATCCAGTCCTCGGTCGAGGCGTCGACGTACAGCAGGTCCGTGCGACCGTCCCCGTTCCAGTCGGCCGGCAGGACGGTGTAGAGCTCGGCCCCTGTGGCGGGCCCCGTCGCCGCGCCGACTTCGGCGAATGCGCCGGCGCAATTGGAAATGTACACGCTGCGGAGCTGGATGATGTCGGAGCAACCGTCGGCATTCCAGTCGCCGAGCGCGACCATCGACGTCTGCAGGATCTGCCGCTCGACACCGGGCGTGAAAGCCGTGCCGAAGCCGTTCGACAGCAGCGGCGTCGCGAAGAACCTCGGGTTGCGCTCGGACTCGGTGAACGACAGTGCCAGGACGTCTGCCCGACCGTCGCCATTGAAATCGGCGACGCGCACGTTGTCCCACGGCATCGACTTGCGCAGTGCGGGAACGGACCAGATGAACTGCGTCGTCGACGCGAACTGCGCCGCCACGGCGCCGCCGGAAGGCACCGTGACGTTGCGTCGTGCGACGATCGTCGGCGTCAGGCCGCCGCTCTGCGCCACGAGGTCGTCGAGGCCGTCGCCGTCCAGGTCGGCCGCGCCGTATTCGCCGGATGGCACGAGGCCGGTACTGGTCACCGTGAAGCCCTGGCGGCCGTAGCCCGCGACGTACCAGTAGCCGTTCTGCTGCACCAGGAACTGCATGCGTCCATTGCCCGAGAATTGCCCGGGGATGATCCGGCTGGTGTTGGTGACGAGACCCGTGTCGATCGGCGTGCCGTAGCCGGAGCCGTTCGCCAGCAGGATCCGCCACGCCAACGTGCCACCGCTCGCGTCGACCGGGTAGAGCAGGTCTGTCCGTCCATCGCCGTTCAGATCGAGCGGCAGCGGCGCGCGGGTCGCCGAGGCGGACACGCCCGCTTCGGCCATGTCCTGCCAGCCACTCGCGCCGTCCTGATAACCGATCGTGGTCGGGCGCAGGCAGCTCGACGCCGAACATTCCTGGACAGTGGCGAGACGCAGCCGGCCCGTCGTGGGCGCGGTGGCGTAGGCGAGCTGGTAGCGCTTGATGGGCGTGCTGCTGCCCGTGGCCGCGACCGTGATCGCGTCGAGCTGGTTTGGCTCGCGGATGACGCTGCCGGCGAGATAGCCGATGGGGACGTCGCCCGCGGGGCGCGCGGAATACTCGAAGCTGACCGTGTAGTATGGCGTGCCGCCGGTTGCCGGCGTCGGATACGCGATCGTCGCGATGCGCTGGCTGCCGTTGCCATAGGCCCCGGCCGCGCCATCGTTCTGGTAGGTGAGGGCGATGCTGTTGCCGTTGCTGACCGAGGCGCGGTCGCGGATGCGCGAGACGGCCCAGGTCCGCACGGTCGCGGTGTTGCCGAGGTAGACCCGCGAGTCGGCCGTGCCGCCGTATTCGTAGACGAGACCGTTGCGCGTGGTGACCGTGAACGACAGCGGACCGTAGCCGGCCGCGCCGCTCGCGACGATGCGGGCATAGGTTTCCGTTTCCGTGGCATAGACCGAGCCGGCCGCGCCGTAAGTGCCGCTGGCCAGCTTGAGCTGCATGCCGTCGAGGCAGAACCGGTCGGCCGGCATTCCGGTCACGCCGTCCGCCGCACCGTCCTGCGCGACGGTGCGATTGCAGCGCGAGATCGACGAAAGCCCGGTGAGTGACCAGCCCATGCCGAGCGTGCCATTGCCGCCGCGGCTGTTGTAGACGAGAGCGAGGTCGAGATCGACGTCGCCGATGCCGGGCGGTGTCCACAAGGGGATGCGGTAGGTGGCGGCGCCCGAGTGCGTGACACCGAATTCTCCCGGCGTGCGCCCGGCCGCGACCGTGACTGCGGCGCCGGTGAGCGCGTCGAGCGTGTATGGCGCGTCTCGCCCGTCGGCCGTTCCCAGTGCGGCGTCAGCCGATGCCTCTGCGGCGATCGGCCCGGCGCCGGACCAGAACGTGAACGCCGCGGTCAGCAGCGTGACGAAGCAGGTACGGCCGCGTGCGACAGCGGCGTGCATCCGTGCAGGCGTGAGCATGGTCGAGTCCCTCGGTTCCTGGCGCACGCTGTCGCGCGGCCGTGGCGGAACCTTGGCGCAAAGGGATCGACGACTGAATGCGGATATCGGCTCGAGATGCCCAGTTTCGGTCAGGTGCCGGTGTTGCGGCTTCGGAAACGGCAGCCCCGTTTCCGAAGCCGCAACACCGGCACCTCGGTACAATCACCGGATGAACGCGGCAAAGAACGCCATCGGAGCCTGGGCGCCGGCAGCGATGCTGGTGGTGGTCGTATGCACGGGTTGCGCAGGTCCGACCGAGGTGACGCGACCGGAGCAGCGCGATCACGTCGCGACGTCGCGGCAGGCCGCCGACCGGCTGCCGGGCTATCTCGCGCCGGAGGAACGTCCCGACAGTGCGGCCCTGTTGCCCCCGCCGCCCGGCGAGACATCGTCTCTCTTTGCGGCCGACGTCGAGGTCTACCGTGCCACGCGCACGTTGCGGAACTCGCCACGCTGGCAACTCGCGGCGCAGGACGCCGATCTGAAGTTCCCGGGCGCCGCGAACGTGTTCGCCTGCGCGCTCGGCGTGCCCGTCACGGCGGCCGCCATGCCCAACCTCTACGAGCTGCTGCAGCGGACGCTCGTCGACGCGGGCCAGTCGACCAGTGCGGCCAAGGACAAGTATCAGCGAGTGCGGCCCTATGTCCGCTACGACGAACCGATCTGCGTGCCGCAGGACGCGCAGGCGCTGCGCAAGATCCCGTCGTATCCCTCCGGCCACGCATCGGCCGGCTGGGCCTGGGCACTCATTCTGGCCGAGCTCGCACCAGACCGCACCGACGCGATCCTGCGACGGGGCCTGGAGTTCGGCACGAGCCGCGTCGTCTGTGGCGTGCACTGGCAGAGCGACGTCGATGCGGCGCGCACCGTGGCGTCGGCCGTCGTCGCGCGACTGCACGCCGATCCCGCCTTCGACGCGCAACGGACGCTTGCGGCCCGTGAACTGGCCCAGGCGCGTGCCGCGGCGCCGGGGCCGGTCGACTGCGTCGCCGAGGCGCGTGCGCTCGGAGACATGGCGGTCCGGTAGGCGGGGGCCGGTGTCTGCCGGGGGAGGGGGCGGCCGCGCGGGGGAATGCGTACATATGCAGCGATTCCGACAGGCGCGTCAGGCGTTCATACGTACAGCGGGAAGACGCCGGGTGGGATTACTTTCGACTGCAGCGGCACCAGGAATTCGTCGACCCGGAGGTCGCATCATGAACGTGAGCCTGCAGGGCGCTCGCAGCCAGTCCCGTCTCGACTGGGACACGATCGAGCAGAGCAACCAGCGCGCACAGCAATTGCCGCGCCGGCTCTTCTTCGTCGCCTTGCTGGCGTTCGCCGCGTACATCGCCTGGGGCTATTTCTCCGGTTGATTCCGGCGGCGGCTGCGCCCATGCTCGCGCCGGCGAGGTGAGGGCATGACGCATCGCAGCCGGCTGGCGGGCTTCATCATCGACTGCAGCACCCGCGACCTCGCGGGTGCCGCCGACTTCTGGGGCCAGGCCCTGCGCATGGACCCGCGCCGCCTGCCGGACGAGGAGGGCGGCAGGTACATGCGCCTCGTCGATCCGGACGGGCGCCTGCACATCGAGGTCCAGACGGTCGATCACCCCAGTCGCGTGCATCTCGACATCGAGAGCGACGACGTCGAGGCCGAGGTGATGCGGCTCGAGGCGCTCGGCGCGAGACGCGTCGCGCAGGTGCACACGTGGTGGGTGATGGAGGCGCCGACCGGTCAGCGCTTCTGTGTCGTGCGCGCGAGGCCACAGCGCCCCGCGCTGGATCGCTGGCACCGCATCGTCGCGACGCGCGACGTGACCGATCTCGACGGGTTGCTGGCCGACGACGTCGTCTTCGAATCGCCGGCTTTGCACGCGCCGCAGCGGGGCAAGACACTCACGCGCAAGTACCTCGAGGCGGCCTGCGACGTGCTGCTCAACGACACCTTCCGCTACGTGGGCGAGTGGTGTGCCACGGACTCGGTCGTGCTGGAATTCGAGACGATGCTCGGCGACGTCCGTGTGAACGGCGTCGATCTGATCCACTGGAGCGCGGCGCAGCAGATCGACCGGTTCAAGGTCATGGTGCGGCCGCTCAAGGCGCTGCAGACGGTCATTCCCCTGATGGCGGAGCGCCTGCAGCGTTGAGGCGGGGCGCTGCCCGGTGCCGTGCGCACCGTCCCTTCAACAGCAGCGCGGTCCCGCTCCGCCGTGCCGCCGCTGTACCGCCAGCGCTTCCACTTCCCCTTCGGTCAACGGCGTCTCGGCGGCGCTCGGCCGTGGGTCGCGCCAGGCGCGCAGACAGCTGCACAACGCGAAGACGCACATCGCGAGCACGAGCAGCGTGAACACTGCGGCCACGCCGGCATCCAGGTAGTTGTTGAACGCCACCCGCCGCATCTCCGCGAGCGACCTGGCCGGCGCGAGGATCTCGCCAGCCGCGGCAGCCGCGCCGAAGTGATCGGCCTGCGCGAGAAAGCCGATCTTCGGGTCGGTGTGAAAGACCTTCTGCACTCCGGCCGTGAGCGTCGTGACGAGCAGCCACGCCGTCGGCACGAGCGTCACCCACGCGTATCGCTGGCGCTTCATCTTGACCAGCACGGTCGTGCAGAGCAGCAGTGCGATGCCCGCGAGCATCTGGTTGCCGACGCCGAAGAGCTGCCAGAGCGTGTTGATGCCGCCCAGCGGGTCGACCACGCCCTGGTACAGGAAATAGCCCCATGCGGACACACACAGCACGGTCGCGAGCAGGTTGGCGGGCACGGAGCGTGTTTCGCCGAGCGGCCGCCAGGCGTGGCCGAGCATGTCCTGGATCATGAACCGGCAGGCGCGCGTGCCCGCGTCGACCGCGGTGAGGATGAACAGCGCCTCGAACAGGATCGCAAAGTGGTACCAGAACGCGGTGAGTGCCTGGCTGCCGAGCGCGCTCGCCATGATCTGCGCCATGCCGACGGCGAGCGTCGGTGCGCCGCCGGTGCGCGAGAGGATCGTGGTCTCGCCGATCTCGGTGGCGGTGCGCGCAATCGTCTCGGGCGAGATCGTGAAGCCCCAGCCCGAGATCGTGCCGGCCGCTTCGGCCGCAGTCTCGCCGATGGCGGCGGCCGGGGAGTTCATCGCGAAATAGATGCCGGGATCGAGCACGCAGGCCGCGGTCAGCGCCATGATCGCGACGAACGACTCGGTCAGCATGCCGCCGAAGCCGATCAGGGGCATGTGCGATTCGCGCTCCAGCATCTTGGGGGTCGTGCCGGAGGCGATCAGCGAGTGGAAGCCCGACACCGCGCCGCAGGCGATCGTGATGAACAGGAACGGGAACAACTGCCCCGAGAACACGGGCCCCGAGCCGTCGATGAAGGCTGTCGTCGCCGGCATCTCGAGCGGCGGGCCGACGACGAAGATGCCGAGCGCGAGCGCGACGATCGTGCCGAGCTTGAGGAACGTGCTCAGGTAGTCGCGCGGCGCCAGCATGAGCCACACGGGCAGGCTCGCCGCGATCGCGCCATAGACGACGAGCCCCCAGGCGAGCGCGGGGCCCGACCAGGTGAACAGCGGCCCGAGCGCGGAGCTTGCCGCGACGTCGCGACCGAAGACGATCGACAGCAGCAGCAGGACGACACCGAGCACGGAAGCCTCGAGCACCTTGCCCGGCCGCAGCAGGCGCATGTAGACGCCCATCAGCAGGGCGATCGGAATCGTGGCAGCGATGGTGAACAGGCCCCAGGGGCTCGCGGTCAGCGCCTTGACGACGACGAGCGACAGCACCGCGAGGATGATGATCATGATGGCGAGCGTGCCTGCCTGCGCGAGCGTGCCCGCCACGGGCCCGAGTTCCATGCGCACCATCTGGCCCAGCGATCTTCCGTCGCGGCGCACCGACGCGAACAGCACGATGAGATCCTGCACGGCGCCCGCGACGACCACGCCGACGAGGATCCACAGCGTTCCCGGCAGGTAGCCCATCTGGGCGGCGAGCACCGGGCCCACGAGCGGCCCTGCGCCGGCAATGGCGGCGAAGTGGTGGCCATACAGCACCCACTTGCTGGTCGGCACGTAGTCGAGCCCGTCCTCGTGGCGCACCGCAGGCGTCGGCCGCGCATCGTCGAGCCGCAGCACCCGGTGGGCGATGAACCGGCCGTAGAACCGGTAGGCGATGAAGTAGGCGCACAGTGCTGCGGTGACGAGCCAGGCGGCGTTGACCGATTCGCCCTGATTCAGCGCAAGGGCCGCGAAGGCGAACGCACCGAGGACGGCCACGGCGAACCAGGGGAGCGTCGATCCGATCTTGGCCACGGGCTGCCCGGCAGCGACGGTCCGACACCGGACCGGGGTCGATGTTCTGCGGGACTTCGCTCCGGCACAAGTACAATCCGCCCATGACAGTCCAAGACCGCGCGCGCCGCCCGCAGCCCCTGCGCGGCGTGAATCTCGGCGGCTGGCTCGTCCTCGAAAAGTGGATGACGCCGAGCCTGTTCGAAGGCCTCGCCGCGACCGACGAGACGACCTGGTGCGCCGAACTCGGCGCCGCCGCGCCGCCGCGGTTGCGGGCGCACTGGGACCGCTTCATCAGGCGCGACGATTTCGCGTGGCTCGCGGGCGTCGGCATCGACGCTGTGCGCATCCCGGTGGGTCACTGGATCTTCGGGCCGCCGTATCCCCATCACTGCAAGTACGGCGCGGACCCGCATCCCTTCGTCACAGGCGGCATCGACGTGCTCGACCGCGCGCTCGACTGGGCCGCGCAACTGGGCTTGCGCGTCGTACTCGACCTGCACGCGGCACCCGGCTGCCAGAACGGCTTCGACAACGGCGGCATCAAGGACGTCTGCGAGTGGCATACGCGCGAGGAGTACCTCGCGCATTCGGTCGACGTGCTCGCCCGGCTCGCGGATCGCTACCGGTCCGCGGCGGCGCTGCATGCGATCGAGGTGCTGAACGAGCCGCGTTGGGACGTGCCGACGGACGTCATCCTGAGTTACTACCGCCGCGCCTACGACGCGATCCGCCTGCGTTGCCGGGCCGACATCGTCGCGGTCGTGTTCCACGACGGCTTCCGCTCGCACGACGAGTACGTCGAGTTCTTCCGCGACGGGGCATTCGAGAACGTGCTGTTCGACGTGCACCGCTACCAGTGCTTCGACCGCGCCGACCTCGACATGGACATCCAGGGCCACGTGCACAAGGCCGGCGTGCTCTGGGCCGAGGAGGCGGACCGCATTCAGCGCGAGCTCGGTGTCCCGGCCATCGCCGGCGAGTGGAGTCTCGGGCTCGATCTGAAGGTCGTCTCGCTCTGGGCGTCCGGGCCGTACAACCATGCGCTGGAGCGCCTGGACGGGTTCCAGGAGGACGTCGCGCTGCGCGCGTATGCGGCGGCGCAGCTGCTGGCGTTCGAGCGCTACCGCGGCTGGTTCTTCTGGAGCTATCGCACCGAGACGACGCCCGCGTGGTCGCTGCGCGAATCGGTCGAGCGAGGCTGGCTGCCGCCGCGGTTTCAGTGAGCGGCGACGCCGTTCCTGCGCCGGCTCTCGAACAGGAATCGCGTCTCGCGCAACGCGCCCAGGTGCAGCGTCCGGTCGTGCAGCGGCTCGAGCCCCGGGTGGAAGCTGACCGTCAGCAGCGTCGACCGCGGCAGCTCGCGACGCAGCATCTCGAGCAGTTGCCCTTCGGCCTGCGGGTCGAAGGCATCGGTCGCCTGCTCCATGAACAGCCACGCCGGCCGGTGCAGCACGGCGCGCGCGACGCCAAGGCGCTGTTGCGCGCGCAGCGGCAGCGACTGCTCCCATTGATCGGATTCGTCGAGCCGAGGCGCGAGCCAGGCGACGCCGGCACAGTCGAGCGCGTGCAGCACCGCGTCCGGCGTGAAGTCGCGCGGCGCGAGCGGATAGCACAGCACCTCGCGCAGCGTGCCGTCGGGCAGGAACGGGCGTTGCGGCAGCATCATTGGCGCGCCGTCGTCCGGCAGCACGATGCGACCCGTGCCCCACGGCCACAGCCCGCCGAGCGCCTTGAACAGGCTGTCGGTCGCGGCCGAGTCGCCGGTCACCAGCACCCGCTCGCCACGACGGATGGTTGCGTCGAGGTGTTCCAGCACCACGCGGCCCGACGGATGAGCGATTGTGAGGTCCTCGATGCGCAGCACGTCGTCGGTCGATCGCTCGACCCTGATGCGGGGCTCGCCGCGTCGGCGGCCTTCGACCTGCAGCTTCAGCAGGTCCTCGTGCAGCGACAGCACGCGCTCGGCCGAGGCGCGGCAGCGGGCGATTTCGCCGACGTTGTCGACGGGCCACGATAGCGCGGAGGTCAGGCGCTGGAAGGCCTGCGCGGCCTGCATGAGCACCCCGAGCGACATCGCGCCGGCGATGTACTGCGGCGCCGCGACGAGGATCGGGAACACCGGCAGCAGCGAGCCGTAGCCGGTTGAGAACGACACCAGGCCCAGGTACGCGAGCGACTGCCGGTCCCAGTCGTGCGCGACCTGACGGAAGCGCACGGCCGAAGTGCTGCGCTCGAGCGGCTCGGCGTGCATGAGCGCAATCGACTCCGTGCGCTCCCGCGCGCGTGACAGCCCGAACCGGAACGTGGCTTCGGCGGTCTGCAGCGCGTTGGTGCTGCGCACGAGCGGACGGCCAAAGGTCCAGCCGAGCACGCTGCCCAGCGCCGCGTAGAGGAAGGCCAGCGGCACCATGTAGCCCGGGACCTGCACGTCGGTGCCTGGCACGACGATCGAGCCCGACACGGTCCAGAGGATGTCGATGAAGGTCGCGAGGATCAGCAGCGAGAAGACGAGCGTGTGCGCGAGCGCGATCGCCACTTCGGTCGCGATGCGGATGTCCTCGGCGATACGCTGGTCGGGGTTGTCGTGCTCGCCCTCGGCGAACTGCAACCGGTAATGCGCACCCGCTTCGAGCCAGTGTCCGACGAGTTGCTCGGTGAGCCAGGCGCGCCAGTCGAGCTGCAGCCAGCGCTTGACCATCAGGTGCGCCGCGGTGACCGCGATCGAGGCCGCGAAGATCAGCGCGAAGACCCCGACCTGCAGCAGCACGCCGTGCGCCGTGCGCTGCTCCAGCGCGTCGAACAGCGCGCGGTTCCAGTAATTGCCCCAGATCGTCAGGCCGACCTGGGCAAGCGTGAGCAGGACGAGCAGCAGTGTCGCGCCGCGCACCTTCGTGCGGCGTTCGCAGTTCCAGTACGGGCCTGCAAGCCGCGCCAGGTCGCGCAGCAGGTGCTTGCGTGGTCCGCCGCGCCGGTCTGTGCGGGGCTGCGTGGTCATGTGAGGACATTCTAGCGGGGCCATACGCGCAAGAGGATCAGGACGGCACGTTGAGCAGGCCGGTCACGTCGGCCGCGAGCGCATGCGCGCGCGGGCAGCGGGGTAACATAAGGTCGACGCCGGCTGCCCGACGGTCGTCGACGCCGGCGAGGAGGAAACCGGGATGCCCAGCCGATCTGCCCGATGCACCGCCGTTGCCGCAATGCTCGTCCTCATTCCCGCGGCGGCGCCCGCCGCGCGTGCGCCGGCCGATCTCGTGCTGGTCGGCGGCCGCGTCGCGACCATGGAGGCGGCGCGCCCGTCGGCAACCGCGATTGCCGTGCAGGGCGACCGCATCGTCGCGGTGGGCAGCGACGCCGAGATCGAGGCCTTCGTCGGGCCCGTGACGACGAGGATCGACGCCGGCGGCAAGCGCGTCTTGCCGGGCTTCATCGAGGGACACGGTCACTTCATGGCGCTCGGCGAGTCGCTGGCCGTGCTGGACCTGCGCGGTGCACGTGACTGGGACGCCATCGTCGCGCAGGTTCGCGCCGCCGCGGTGCGGGCGAAGTCGGGCGAGTGGATCGTGGGACGCGGCTGGCATCAGGAGAAATGGACGCGTGTGCCCGTCGACGCGATCGAAGGCGTGCCGCGGAACCTGACGCTCAGCGAGGCCTCGCCGTGCAATCCCGTCTATCTGGAGCACGCCAGCGGTCATGGCGTCGTGGCGAATGCGCTCGCGCTGGCGGCGGCGGGAATCGTCGACGGAACGCCCGATCCTGCGGGCGGTCACATCGTTCGGGACGCAGGCGGACACGCGACCGGCTGGTTGATCGACACGGCTGCCGAGCCGGTCGTCGCCGCAAGGGACGCGGCATTCCGGGCGTTGTCCGCGGAGGCACAGCAGCATGAACTCGTCGAGCGCGTGCGTCGCGCCGGACGCGAGGCGCTGTCGAAGGGCGTCACGACGTTCCACGACGCCGGCGCGCCGTTTGCGACCATCGAGCTCTACCGCGCGCTCGCGGCGGCCGGCGAACTGCCGCTGCGGCTCTATGTCATGGTGGGAGGCGAGAGCAACGGGAGCCTCGAGCGCCAACTGGCCCGCTACCGCAGCGTAGGCTACGGCGGCGGATTCCTGACGGTGCGCGCGATCAAGCGCATGGCCGACGGTGCGCTCGGTTCGCGCAGCGCCTGGCTGCTCGAACCCTATGCGGACGATCCGTCGAGCACCGGCATCCAGGTCGACGCCCTCGCGACGATCGCGCGCACGGCCGAACTCGCCGCGGCGACGGGGTACCAGCTCAATACGCACGCCATCGGCGACCGCGCCAATCGCGAGATCCTCGACCTGTACGAGCAGGTCCAGCGCAGGCATCCGGAGGTGCGCGAGCTGCGCTGGCGGATCGAGCACGCGCAGCACCTGCACCGGGACGACGTCCCGCGTTTCGCCAGACTCGGCGTGATCGCCTCGATGCAGGGCGTGCACGCCACCTCGGACGGGCCGTGGGTGCCGCGTCGGCTCGGCGAGCCGCGGGCCGGCGAGCGCACGTACGTCTGGCGGTCGTTGTGGGACGCCGGCGCGGTCGTCACCAACGGCAGCGACGTGCCGGTCGAGGACGTCGATCCGCTGGCGAGCTTCCGGGCCATGGTCACCCGGCAGATGGCGGACGGTCGGCGGTTCCACCCGGAACAGCGCCTGACCCGGCAGGAAGCACTGGCCGCCTATACTGTCAACAACGCGTATGCGGCGTTCGAGGAGGACACGAAGGGCAGTTTGTCGCCTGGAAGACTCGCGGATTTCGTCGTGCTCGACCGCGACATCCTCGAAGTCCCCGACGACGAACTCGCCGCGGCGCGCGTGACCTGCACGGTGCTCGGCGGGCGGATGGTGCATGGCTGCTGAATCGAAGCCGTTGTTCGCCTACGGCTTCCGGACGTTCTTCCTGGCGGTGGGCGCGAGCGCGGTCGTGCTCGTGCCACTGTGGGCGGCGCGCTTTTCGTTCGGGTGGCCGCTCGGCACGGATTGGCCGCCCACGTTGTGGCATGCGCACGAGATGCTGTTCGGGTTCGCCGGCGCGGCGATCGCGGGTTTCCTGCTGACCGCGGTGCCGAGCTGGACCGGGCAGAAGGGATTTGCGGGTGCGCCGCTGATGCTGATGTCGGGCGTCTGGCTGCTGGGGCGACTGGCCGTCGGCACCTCCGCGGCGTGGCCATTCGCCGTCGTGGCGGGGGTCGATCTCGCGTTCGTGCCGCTGTTGGGGGCTTTTCTCGCGCGGCCTTTGATTCGCGAGCGCAACCGCAACACGCCCCTGCTGCTGGTGCTGCTGATCCTGTTCCTGTGCAACGTCGGCTTCCACGTCGGCCTGTCCCGCGACGACGTCGATCTTGCGCGGCAGGCCTTGCTGACGGCGGTCGACTTCATGCTGATCCTCATCACCGTGATCGGCGGGCGCATCACGCCCTCGTTCACGGCCACGGCGTTGCGGCAGCACGGAATCGACGCCGTCGTGCAATCCCGGTCGCGTCTCACGACGGTCACGGTCACGCTCATGGTGGCAGTTGCCGCGGTCGACGTGGTGGCGCCCGCCAGCGCTGCCGCGGGGTGGGTCGCAGTCGCCGCCGCCGTCGCCCAGGGCGCCCGCCTCGCGCAGTGGCAGGGGTGGCGAATGCTGCGGCAACCCATCGTCTGGATTCTCCATCTCGCCTACGCGTGGTTGCCGGCGGGTCTCTTGCTCAAGGCATTGGCGCTGCTCGCCGGCGTGCCGGCGGCGGCGTTCTGGCTGCATGCGCTGACCAGCGGCGTGATCGCGACGATGGTTCTCGGCGTCATGACGCGCGTGGCGCTCGGCCACACCGGCCGCCCGGTGCGCGCTCACCGGTCGACGGTCGGCGGCTATCTGCTGTTGTCGGCGGCGGTGCTGGTGCGCGTGTTCGGCGCATCGCTGTCGGGGATCGCCTATCCGACGCTCATCGCGACGAGCGCGGGCCTGTGGACGGCGGCGTTCGGGCTGTTCCTGCGGGTCTATGGTCCGATCCTGCTCGCGCCCCGGGTGGACGGGAAGCGGGGTTGAGTGGCGTATTCCGCGTGGATGCCGATCTGGCGCTCGACCGACACCGGGTACACGTCGTCCAGTGGTGGCACAGGCTGCGGCTCGACGGCAGGAACAGGCATACTGGGCCGAGCCCAAAGGGGAGCGAGCCGTGACAACGAGAGAAAACCATCCCGACGGCGGGGAACTGCTGGCGAGAACGCTGAAGGCAGCCGGCGTGCAGGAGATCTTCGCGCTGCACGGCGGTCACCTGGAGTGCTTCTGGCAAGGCTGTGTGCGGCACGGCCTGCACCTGACGGACTTTCGTCACGAGGCATCGGCGGGGCACGCGGCCGATGCGTATGCGCGGACGACGGGCCGTCTCGGCGTCTGTGTCGTGACCTCCGGCCCGGGGTTCACGAACGTGCTGACGGCCATCACCAATGCGCATCTCGACGGCGTGCCGGTGCTGTTCATCGTGGGCTCACCGCCCTTGCGCGACGTCGAGACGAATCCGCTGCAGGGTGGCGTGGACCAGGTGGCCGTGGCCACGCCCACCACCAAGTGGGCCCATCGTGTCACGCACACCGAGCGCATTCCCGAACTCGTCGCGCAGGCGATCCGCACCTGTCGCAACGGGCGGCCGGGTCCCGTGCTGCTGGAACTGCCCATCGACGTACTGCACATCCCGGTGCCGGATTCGCGCGTGCGTCCCGCGACGGGCCTCGACGTGCGCACCGCGCCCGCGCCGTCGCCGGATGAAGTGACCGCGATCATCGACCTGCTGAAGCGTGCGCGGCGGCCGGCCCTGTTCGTCGGCAATGGCATCCGATTCGCCGGTGCCGAGGCCGAATTGCGGCGCTTCGCCGAGATTGCGGGTATCCCCGTGTTCTGCGGCGGCCATGGCTACGGAGCAATGCCGTTCGACCATCCCCTGTGGGGCAAGGACCTCGCACTGCTCGCGGTGCTCGCCGCGATGCGTCAGCCGGGCATCGACGCGCTCGTCGTCATCGGCGCGCGGCTCGGGCTGTTCTCGGGCGGCCGCAGCGAGACCATCGTCCCGTCGGGCACGGCCATCGCGCAGGTCGACCTGCATGCACCCGAACTCGGGCGTCTGCGCGAGGTGAAGGTGCCTGTCGTCGCCGACGCGCGGGAAGCGCTGCGCGCGCTGGCCCATGCTGCAGGCGACGTGCAATGGCCGGACTGGTCGGCGTGGGCTGCGACGGCTTGCGGCCTCAAGTCCATGAGCGGTGCCATGTTCGGCCCGGTGCCGGCCGAGCAGACGCCGATTCATCCTTACCACGCCATGGAGATCGTCGCGGCCTCGAGCCCCAGGGACGCGATCTACGTGCTCGACGGCGGCGAGACTTCCGCGTGGAGCCACATGGTGCTGAAGGTGGACCGCTGCCTGCAGCAGATCGGCGCCGGCTACCACGGTTGTCTCGGCGTCGGGCCGGGGATGGCCATCGGCGCGCAGGTCGCGCATCCGGACCGGCGCGTGATCCAGGTGACGGGCGACGGGGCGATGGGTTTCCACATCCAGGAATTCGACACGCAGGTGCGGCATCGTCTGCCGGTCGTCACCATTGTCTTCAACAACCAGCAGTGGGGCATGTCGGCGCACGGCCAGGACCTGATCTACGGCCGCGACCGGCGCGTGATGGTCGACCTGCAGGGTACACGCTACGCCGACGTCGCGCGTGCGTTTGGATGTCATGCGGAACGCGTCGAGCGTCTGTCGGACCTCGCGGCGGCGTTGACTCGCGCGCTGGCGGCCGGCAGGCCCGCCTGCGTCGAGGTGATGACCGACCCGGAAGTGATGCATCCGGCCATGCCCGCCATGGTGGGGGCCGACGATCCCGCGCCCGGCGAGATCATGATTCCGTACTACGACAACCTCGCCGTGAACTGAGCCCATGCAGCAGGTTCAGGTTTTTCAGCGCGACGATGTGCGTCTCGTCGACGTCGACGAGCCCGGGTGTGGAGCCCGCGACGTCGTCATCGACGTGGCGGCCTGTGGCATCTGTGGCAGCGACCTCGGCTACATCCACGCCGGCGGCGTCGCCGGCCCGACGGGGCAGCCCATGCCGCTTGGCCACGAGTTTGCGGGTCATATCGTGCAGGCCGGCGCGGCGGTGAGTGCCTGGCGGGTTGGGCAGACGGTGGCAGTGAATCCGCTTTCTGTCGCGAACCTGATCGGCAACGGTGGGCCCGACGGCGCGTTCGCGCCGCGCGTGCGGGTTCGGGAGGCGGAGACACCCGGAACGCTGTTCGTCTTGCCCGATGCTCTGTCCGTGGAACGCGGTGCCTTGGCGGAGCCCCTGGCCGTCGCTTTCCACGCCGTGAGCATCGGCAAGGCGGGCGCCGGCACGCGGGCCGTCGTGCTGGGTGCCGGCCCCATCGGCCTGGCGTGCGTCATCGGACTGAAGCGCGCCGGCGCGAGCGACATCGTCGTTCTCGAGCGGTCGGCGCGGCGACGCGCGATCGCAACGCAACTGGGTGCCGACGCGACATGTGAGGCCATGGACGACGACTTCTGGCGGTGCCTCGCGGAAAGGCACGGCACGGTGCCGTTCTACGGCATGCCGATGGCGGGCACCGACCTGTACATCGACTGCTCGGGCGTTGCGTCCTTGCCGGAAGCTGTCGTGCAGCGCGCCGCGCCCGCGTCGCGGCTCGTGCTGGTCGCCGTCTACAAGCAGGCCGCCGCACTCGATTTGACCCTCGTCATGGCCAAGGAACTGCAGATCCGCGGCGCCTTCTCCTACGGCGACAGCTTTCCCGACGCGATCGATTGCCTCGTCACGCAAGGCGACGCCATCGCGCCGTACGTGAGTCATCGCGTGCCGCTGTCGAAGTTCCACGAAGCGCTGGTTCTGGCGCAGGACGCCGAGCGGGCCGCCAAGGTGCTCGTGGTGCCGGATCGGTAATCAGCTGCATGGTTGGCCGCCTCTTCCGGTTGGTGTTCGGACGCCTGAGCTGGCAGCCACCGCCTTGGTTCGAGGCCGTAGCCACCCGCATTTCGCGCCGTTCGGCGCCCATGGTCCGCGCGGCGCGCGCGCGGCCGCGCGTGGCCTGGAACGTGACGACGGGTGTCGCGCTGCTGGCGGTCGCCGTGGTGCTCGGCTGGCGCTGGTACCAGAACCAGCCCAGGCCGCTCACGATCGCCTACGAAGTCGAGGCGCCAGCCGCCACGTGCTACGACTGCGACCCGCCGCAGAAGCCTCGTCCGTTGCGCATCGCATTCGCGGCTTCGGTAGCGCCGCTCGAACGTGCCGGCAAGGACCTCGACGCGCGCGACCCGGGGGTCACGATGTCGCCGGTGCTGGCGGGCACATGGCACTGGAATGACGACCGCACGCTGCTGTTCCAGCCCGCGGGCGACTGGCCGGTCGGCCAGTCGTATCGCGTCGAGTTCGATCGGAAGAAGATCTTTCCGCCCGAGGTACGGCTCGCCCGCGACGAGTTCGAGTTCGCGAGCGCGCCGTTCACGGCCCAGGTCGCGAACGTCGAGTTTCACCAGGATCCGCAGGTGCCGACCGACAAGAAGGCCGTCATCGCGCTGCGGTTCTCGCACCCGGTCGACCCGGCCGCGCTCGAACGCAACCTTTCGCTGACGATGTACGAGCGCGTCAACGACTCGACCGGGCGCAAGCTCGGCGCGCGCCGCTACAGTGTCGTCTACGACAAGACGAAGCTCGACGCCTACGTGCACTCGGAGAACCTGCCGGTGCCGGACAAGCCGGGACGCCTCGAGATGAAACTCGGGCGCGACGTGCGTTCGTCGCGCGGCGGCCCGGGCCTCGCCGAGCCGCTGCGGGCCGATGTCGCCGTGCCCGCGCTCGACAGCCTCGCGGTGCAGGACCTGCGCCTCGACATCGCGCGCGACGAACGCAACGAGCCGCGGCAGGTGCTCTTTGTCGAGACCTCGGCTTCGGTGCTCGAGTCCGCGCTGCCGGGCCATGTTCATGCCTGGCTGCTGCCGCTGAAGCATCCCGATCCGAAGCTGCAGGCAGAGCACGAGCGCCGGCGGCCGGGTCGTCCCTTCCCGTGGGACGCGACCAACGTCACCAACGACGTGCGTGCGGCCGCGGAAGCGCTGCCACTCGAGCACGAATCCGGCGAGACGGATCACTACACCTTGCACGGTTTCCGCTATCGCGCCGACCCGGGCCGTCATCTCTGGGTTGAGGTCGATCGTGGCCTGCGGTCGTTCGGCGGCTACCGTCTCGGTGCGGGCGTCGAGCGGCTGCTCGAGGTGCCGGAGTTCCCGCGCGAGCTCGCGATCCTGCACCAGGGGTCGCTGCTGCCCATGTCGGGCTCGCGGACGCTCACGGTGTTCTCGCGCAACGTGCCCGCGTTCCGCGTCGAAGTGGGCCGCGTATTGCCGCGCTCGATCCAGACGCTCGTGACGCAGGCGTCGGGCGACTTCTCGTTTCCGCAATTCTCGAACTGGGCCTTCAGCAACCTCGACGTCACTGAGCGCTTCACACGGCTTGTGCGTGTGCCCGTGACCGGGCCGGCAGCCACGCATTACGAGGCCGTCGACCTCGGCGCGTACCTCGCCGACGACGCGCAGGACCGGCGCGGACTCTTTCTCGTGCGCGTGCAGGCATGGGACGAGACCAACGATCGTCCGCTCGCGGGCTACGACCCGCCCTGGAACGACACGCGTTCGGGCACGCAGGCGGATGCGCGCCTGGTGATCCTCACCGACCTCGGCCTGATCTCGAAACGCGCGCGCGACGGTTCCTTCGACGTCTTCGTGCAGTCGATTGCCGACGGCACGCCCGTCGCGGGTGCGACAGTCGAGGTCATCGGTCGCAACGGCCTGCCGGTCGCGAACCGCTCCACGGGCGAGGATGGTCGCGTCCACTTCGACGACCTGACCCAGCTGCGCGATGAGCGCCAGCCGGTGCTGTTCCTGGCGCGTCTCGGCGGCGACAGCGTCTTTCTGCCGGTCGAGGAACGCGACCGCGCGCTCGACTTCAGCCGCTTCGACGTGGGCGGCGCGGAGGCGAGCAGCGACGGCGCCGCCCTCACGGCCTACCTGTTTTCGGATCGCGGCATCTACCGCCCCGGCGAACGGATCCAGGTCGCGGCGCTGGTGCGCAGCGAAGACTGGCAGCGGCGGCTCGAGGGCGTGCCATTGCAACTCGACGTGGTCGATCCGCGCGGGACGACCATCAGGCGCGAGACCTTCGTGCCCGGCCGCGCCGGCTTCAGCGACGTCGTGCAGGACACCAGGCTCGCTTCGCCGACGGGCCTGTACACGTTCGCGATTTCCATGGTGCGCAAGGGCCGCAGCCCGAGCCTGATCGGCTCGACGACCGTGCGGGTGCGCGACTTCCAGCCGGACCGCCTGCGCATGCATGCATCGTTCTCGGCCGCTTCGCCGGAAGGCTGGGTTTCACCGGAGGGGCTCGAGGCCAAGGTGCAGCTCGACAACCTCTTCGGCACGCCCGCGGCGAATCGCCGCGTGCAGACGCAGATGACGCTGACGCCGTCGATCCCGTCGTTCCGCGCGTTCCCTGACTACCAGTTTCACGACCCGCAGTATGCGAAGGAGGGCATGAGCGAGGCATTGCCGGAGACGACCACCGACGCCAGCGGGCGGACCACGCTTTCGCTGAACCTGCAGCGCTTCGCACGCGCGACCTACCGCGTGCAACTCGTCGTGCAGGGCTTCGAAGCCGACGGCGGCCGCGGCGTCACGGCCGAGGCGGCGCAGCTCGTCTCGAGCATGCCGTATCTGGTGGGCTACAAGCCCGACGGTGCGCTCGGCTACCTCTCGCGCGGCGCCGCGCGCAGCGTGCACCTGCTCGCGATCGATCCGCAGGTGCGCCCGCGTGCCGTCGAGGGTCTCACGCTGTCGCGCGTCGAGATCCGTTACGTCTCGGTGCTGATGCGACAGCCCTCGGGCGTCTACAAGTACGAGTCACGGCGCAAGGAGATCGCGCTCGACCGGCGCGCGCTCGCCATTCCCGCGAATGGGGCGCAGCTTGCGCTCGCGACCGACGTGCCCGGCACCTTCGCCTGGTACGTGCGCGACGCGGCGGGCACGCAGCTCGCGCGCATCGAGTATCAGGTGGCGGGCGATGCCAACGTCACGCGGCAGCTCGAGAAGAACGCCGAGCTGGAGCTCAATCTCTCGCGCCCGGACTACGCACCGGGCGCCGAGATCGAGGTCTCGATCCGCGCGCCCTATGCCGGCGCCGGTCTCCTCACCATCGAGCGCGAAAAGGTCTATGCCGCGCAATGGTTCCGTACCGACACGACGAGTTCGGTGCAGCGCATCCGGCTGCCCGAAGGGCTCGAAGGCAACGCCTACGTCACGGTGACCTTCGTCCGCGATCCGGGCTCGGACGAGATCTACAGCAGTCCGCTGTCGTATGGCGTGCGGCCGTTCTCGATCGCGACCGACGCGCGGCGCACGGCCGTCACGCTGCAGGCGCCTGCGCTCGTCAAACCGGGCCAGGTCCTGAAGCTGCGTTACCGTACGGAGCATCCGACGCGGCTCGTGGTGTTCGCCGTCGACGAGGGCATCCTGCAGGTCGCACGCTATCAGTCGCCCGACCCGCTCGGCCACTTCTTCCGCAAGCGCGCACTCGGCGTGCGCACCTCGCAGATCCTCGACCTCGTGCTGCCGGAATTCCGCCAGCTCGCGCAGGCGGCGGCGCCGGGCGGCGATGCCGAAGGCCTGATCGGCCGCAACCTGAACCCCTTCCGCCGCAAGGGCGAACCGCCCGTTGCGTTCTGGTCGGGCATCGTCGAGGCCGACTCCACGACCCGCGAAATTCGGTACCCGGTACCGGATTATTTCAACGGCAGTCTGCGCGTGTTCGCCATCGCCGCGAGCGACGAGCGCATCGGTGTCGCCGAGGGCAAGGTCACGGTGCGCGGCGATTTCGTCATGACGCCGGTGGCGCCGCTCACCGTGACGCCCGGCGACGAGTTCGACGTGAGCACCGGCATCGCCAACAACCTGGCGGGCTCGGGCGCCGGCGCGCGCGTGCGCGTGGCGCTTGCGGTCGGCGCGGGGCTGCACGTTGTGGGCGCCGCCGCGCAGGAGGTCGCCGTCGCCGAAGGACGCGAAGGCAGCGCGCGGTTCCGCGTCAAGGTGCTCGACCGCCTCGGCGCCGCCACGCTCGGCTTCACGAGCTCGCTCGGCGCCGCGCGCGCGACGCGGACGATCGACCTGAGCATCCGCCCTGCGACGCCGTACATGACTTCGCTCGCGGCGGGCGCGCTGCGCAAGGGCAGCGTCGACGTGCCGCTCGGGCGCACGCTGTACCCACAGTATCGCGAGCAGAAGGCCGGCCAATCGACGCTGCCATTGCAGTTCGCGCACGGCTTCGCGGCCTATCTCGCGCGTTATCCCTACGTCTGTACCGAGCAGCTCGTGAGCCAGGCCATGCCCGCGACGCTGCTCGCGCACCGCCCGGAGTTCGGCTACGTCGAGAAACGGCCCGGTGCCGACCTCGCCGGTCTCGTCGATGAACTGCGCCAGCGCCAGAACGATGCGGGCGCGTATCGGCTCTGGCCGGGCGCGGAGGAGGTCGACGAGTTCGTGTCGGTGTATGCGCAGCACTGGCTCGTCGAGGCGCGCGAACGCGGGCAGTCCGTGCCCGACGACCTGCTGCGCGCGGGCAACGCCCGGTTGCGCGAACTCGCCGCGCGCGACGGCAACAGCCTCGCCGACGAGCGCAACGGCGCCTATGCGATCTACCTGCTGACGCGCCAGGGCCGGCCAATGACGGCCGAGATCGCGGCGATGCGGCGGCGCCTGACGGAGCGCTACGCCAGGCAGTGGCCGCGGGATCTCACGGCGGCGTGGCTCGCCGCATCGCTCGCCATGATGAAGCAGGAGCGCGAGGCGCTCGCGCTGATGAAGGGCGTGGGCTTCGGCACGCCCAGCGGTGCCGGGGTCCACGACGACCCGATGACCCGCGACGGGCTGCTGCTGTTCCTGCTCGCGCGTCATTTCCCGTCGCGGCTCGATGCGCTGCCCGTCGACATCTGGCCGAAGCTCGCCGAGCGCATCACGCGCCGCGAGTATCACTCACTCTCCGCCGGTACGACGCTGCTCGCGCTCGATGCCTGGGCCACGGCCACGACCGGGGCACGCGGCTCGCTGTCGATCAGCCTGCTGCCGAAGACCGGCGCGCCGCAGCCGCTGCCCGCGGGCCCGATGTCGTTCGTCGACGTGGGCGACGCCGCGCGCGCCCTGCGCTTCACGAACGACAGCGACCTCACCTCGTTCTACGTCGTCGAGCAGTCGGGCTACGACCGCGCGGCGCCGACGCAGGCGATCCGTGAGGGCCTCGAAGTGCTGCGCGAATACACGGATGCGCAGGGCCGTCCGCTCACGAAGATCACCATGGGGCAGGAAGTGACCGTGCGGCTCAAGTTCCGTCGTCTCGCCAACCGCGAAGCCGGTCCCATGGCGCTCGTCGACCTGTTGCCCGGCGGCTTCGAACTCGTCGTGCCGCCGCAGGCAGCGAACGATGCACCGGTCGACGATTCGGGCGCCGATGAAGGCGCAGACGAGGGCGCGTACGTCGAGGAAGGCCGCGAGGAATCCGCGGGTCCGGCAGTATCCGCCTGGCGCTGCCTGTTCTGTGCGCCGGACACCACGGCCGAGCTGCACTACGGCGAAATGCGTGAAGACCGCGTTGTGTTCTACGGCGTCGCGTCGACGGACCTGCGCGAAGTGGTCTACCGAATCAAGGCCACCAACGCGGGCACCTTCAGCGTGCCGCCGGCATTCGGCGAAGCGATGTACGACCGCGGCGTGCTGGGCCGCTCGACGGGCACGCGGCTCACGATCGAGCGGCCGTGAGCGTCGGGACGAGGCGCACGCGCGCAGGCGGGCCGCGGTTCGCGGCAGCGCGGCTGGTGGTGGCGCTGCTCGTGGTGTTCGCGGCGATTGCGGTCGTGCGGTTCTGGCCGCGGCCGCCGCTGGCAGTCGGGATCCCGACCTCGACCGCCGTATTCGACCGCGACGGCCGGCTGCTGCGCCTGACGCTCGCGGCCGATGGGCAGTACCGGCTGTGGACGCCGCTCGCCGACGTGCCGCCGGAATTCGTCGACCTGCTGCTGCTGCACGAGGACCGTCACTTTTACCGTCACCCGGGTGTCGACCCGCTCGCGCTGCTGCGTGCGGCGGGCGCGATGCTGCGTGGAGGTGCGCCGCAGGGGGCGTCCACGCTCACCATGCAGTTTGCGCGGCTGCACTACGGACTGCGCACGCGCTCGCTGCTCGGCAAACTCGCGCAGATCCTGCGCGCCCTCTGGCTCGAGATGCGCTATTCCAAGCGCGAGATCCTCGAGGCGCACCTGAACCGTATGCCCTACGGTGGCAACGTGCAGGGCGTGGGCACGGCCAGTCGCGTGTACTTCGGCAAGCCCGCGGCGCGTCTCGCACTGCCCGAGAGCATGGCGCTGGTGCTGATCCCGCAGGCGCCGCAGCGTCGCTCGCCGGAGGCAGACGAACCTGCCGCGCTGCGTACGGCACGCGCGCGGCTGCAGCGACGCTGGCAGTTGGTGCAACCGGCGGCGGACGTCGCTGAGGCGAACCTGCTGCCGCTCGCCTTCGACGGGCGGCGTGACCTGCCGTTCTTCGCGCCGCACTTCACCGACTTCGTTCTCGCGGCGCGCCCCGGCGCGCGCGAATTGCGCACGACTCTGGACCTGCCGCTGCAGCGGCTCGCCGAACGCATCGTGGGCGAGTACGTGCGGGCTCACTCGAGTTCGGGTATCCACAACGCCGCCGTCCTGCTCGTCGACACGCGCGACCTCGGCGTGCGGGCGATGGTGGGCTCGGCCGATTTCGATGATGCGACGATCGAAGGGCAGGTCAATGGCACGCTCGCGAAGCGCTCGCCGGGGTCGGCGCTGAAGCCCTTCATTTACGGCCTCGCCATCGATCAGGGTCTGATCCACCCGCTCACCGTGCTGCGCGACGTGCCAACCGCATTCGGGCCCTTCAGCCCGGAGAATTTCGATGGGCGCTTCGTGGGGCCCGTCAGCGCGACCGAGGCGCTGGTGCGCTCCCGCAATGTCCCGGCAGTATCGCTGGCTTCGCAACTTGCCGATCCGGATTTCCACGCCTTCCTGCGCAGCGCCGGCATCGCCCGCCTGAGGTCGCGCCAGCACTACGGCCTCGCCTTGGCGCTCGGCGGCGGCGAAGTCACGATGGAGGAAATGGCTGCGCTCTACGCCATGCTCGCGCGCGCGGGGCGCCAGGCGCCGCTGCGGCACCTCGCCGACGAAGCCGTGACGAGTGGCACGCCGCTGCTTTCGCCCGAAGCGAGCTACGTCGTGCTCGACATGCTGCGTACGTCCCCGCGGCCCGATGAGGTGCCCGCAGCAGGCAAGGTCAGGCTGCACCCGGCATGGAAGACCGGCACATCGTGGGGCTTTCGCGATGCCTGGACCGCAGGTGTCGTCGGCCCTTACGTGCTGGTCGCCTGGGTCGGCAACTTCGACGGCCGCGGCAACCCCGCGTTCGTGGGCATCCAGACCGCGGCGCCGCTGTTCTTCCGGCTCGTCGACGCTCTGGAGGCGCGGGACCACCAGCTCGTCGATGCAGAGCGCCTTCCGCCCCCGCGTCTCGCGCGCGTCGAGGTCTGCACCGCTTCGGGTGAGCTGCCGAACGCCGACTGTCCGCAGACCAGCTCGACCTGGTACCTGCCCGGCGTCTCGCCCATCCGCGTCAGCAACGTTCATCGGCGCGTGTGGATCGACGACCGCACCGGCCGTGCGGCCTGCCCACCGTACGATCCTCGCCACGTGCATGCGGAGGTCTTCGAGTACTGGCCGAGCGAGCTCGCGCAGATCTTCGCGCAGGCCGGCATGCCGCGGCGCGCGCCGCCCGAGGCTGCCTGCCAGGACGCGGCCGCCGCGGGCACGCCGCCCCGCATCACCTCGCCCGTGACCGGCGTGGCCTACGCCCTGCGCCGCAAGGGTGATCGCGTGGATACCGTGCCGCTCGCCGCGGACGCCGACAGCGCGAGCCGACGTGTCTACTGGTTCGCCGACAACGCGTACCTCGGCGCGAGCTCGCCGGGCAGCGGCCTCGCCTGGCGGCCGCCGCACGGCGGCCGCTATGTAGTGCGCGCTGTCGACGACCGCGGGCGCGCCGATGCGCGCGGCGTGGCGGTGGAGATCCTGCCATGACGATTCGACTGGAGTCTGCCTCGAGACTGTTCGAGCGCGGTGCGCAGGGCTCCACCCGGGCGCGAACGCCCGCTCTCGTCTAAGCTGCCGTCACCGATCCTTGACGAAGCGCAGCCGCGCGAGGGAGTCGTCCTTGTATCAGCACAATGCACGCCGCGGCCTGGTCGTGGCTTCGATGGTCGTGTCTGCCCTCGTGGGCTGCGCCTCGGGTGAGAGCGCCAAGGTGACCGGGGCCTGGGCCGCGGACGCACAGAAGCCCGTGCAGCCGTTCGCCAAGGTGCTGGTCGTCGGCGTGTCGCCGAACGTGAAGTCGCGCTGCATTTTCGAGCGCTTCATGGTCGCGAGCCTGGGCAGCGGTGCGACCCAGGCAGTCGCGAGCTGCGACGTCATGGACAGGCAGGCGCCGCTGAGTCGCGAACTCGTCGCGCAGGCCGTCGCCTCGCAGCAGGCCGACGCGGTACTGTCGACCCTGCTGGTCTCGCAGGACTGGGCGCCCAGGAGCGGCAGCGGTCGCGACACGCGCGGCTCGGCTGGTTACAAGGCCACGGACGCCGGCCTGGAGACGAGTTACTATGGTACATACAGCGTGCCGGTCATCTACGGCGAATTCCAGGCGAATGCGGCCTCGGTCGTGATCGAGGGCGAGGCACACGTGTCCTCCAGGCTGTGGGAGACGCGCAACGCGAGCGTCGTCTATACCGTCGATACCGTCGTCGAGGGTATCGAGTCGCAGGATGCGGGCCTGTCGTTGATCGCAGGGTCGATCGCGGGCGAGCTGTCGCAGCGCGGGCTCGTGCGCTGACGACACCGGCGATCCGGCGGGTGGCGGCAACGTGCTGCCTGCGCGGCGCCACCTCCTACGAAGTGAAGTGGCCGCTGACGGCAACGCAGCCCTGTGCAACACGTCTGTTTGCCAGCACTGTCACCGCCAGGGGATTACTGAAATTTCGTAACAAGCTGATTTACAGGCACCTTCTTGGATTTGGTCGGGATGAGAGGATTTGAACCTCCGACTCCTACGTCCCGAACGTAGTGCTCTACCAGGCTGAGCTACATCCCGAATCCGGTCGCCAAAGGCCGCAGTCTGATGCCGGATCGGGGTGCCGGCGGCGGGCCTCGACGGCGGGGATGGCCCCCGCAGCGAGAGCCGAATAGTCTACTGAACGACCCCCCCGGTTTCAATTGCCGGCGCGTGCCCCCGTCGCCATAGGCAATGGCAACGGCGGCATCGATCCGGCTCGATCAGCTCGTCCGCGCGACGGCGAACTCTGCGAGCGCGGCGAGCGCGTCCCGGTAGCGGGAGGCGGGCACGTCCGCGAGCGCCGCCACGGCGGCATCGGTTTCCTTGCGCGCCATGGCGGCGGTGTATTCCAGGCCGCCCGAGGTCTCGATGAGTCGCGTAATGCGCTCGAGGTCGTCGAGGCCGCCGTGCTCGATCGCGTGACGCAGCACGGCGGCATCGTCGGCCGACAGGTGGGCCAGCGTGTAGATCACCGGCAAGGTCGGCTTGCCCTCGGCCAGGTCGTCGCCCAGGTTCTTGCCGAGTTCTTCGGCGCTGGCCGTGTAGTCGAGCGCATCGTCGACGAGCTGGAATGCGGTGCCCAGTCGGCGGCCGTATTCCACCATGGCCTGCTCGACCGGCGCCGGCGCGCCAGCGACGATCGCGGCCACCTGCGCGCCGGCCTCGAACAGTTTCGCGGTCTTGCGGTAGATGACCTCGAAGTAGCGCTCCTCGGTCGTCGCCGCGTCGTGCGCATTCATGAGCTGCAGCACCTCGCCCTCGGCGATGGTGTTGGTCGCGTCGGCCATCACTTCCTGGATGCGCATGTCGCCGAGCTCGACCATCATCTGGAACGAGCGCGAATAGAGGTAGTCGCCGACCAGCACGCTGGCCTGGTTGCCGAACACGTGGTTGGCGGTGTCGCGGCCGCGACGCATGTTCGAGCCGTCGACGACGTCGTCGTGCAGCAGCGTCGAAGTGTGGATGAACTCGATGATGGCCGCGGCGGCCGTGTGCCGGGTGCCGTCCGGACAGCCGCAGGCGCGGGCCGCCAGCACCACGCTCAGCGGACGCAGCCGCTTGCCGCCGCCGCTGATGATGTACTGCGACACCTGGTTGACGAGGACGACGTCGCTGGACAGCCTGTCCACGATCGTCCGATCGACGCCTTGCAGGTCCTCCTTGACGAGCGTCCGTATCTGTTCGAGTTGCATCAGCGCGACAAGCCGCCCCGGAGCCTGGTCCAGCAAGTCGCGCATGGTACCCGGCCGCCCCGGACGTGGGAATTGCCTAACCGCTTGATTCGAGCGGCCCCGTCCCCTAAAATCCCGCGTCTTTTCGGCCGCTCATCCCGGCCTCCACGATCAGGTTGGAGTAAAGCTCATGTACGCGGTCATTGCGACGGGCGGCAAGCAGTATCGCGTTGCCGAAGGCGACGTGGTTCGCATCGAGAAGCTGGCGGCCGAGCCGGGCGCCACCGTCGAATTCGACAAGGTTCTGCTCGTCGGCAACGGCGGCGACGTGAAGATCGGCGCTCCGCTCGTCGCGGGCAGCAAGGTCTCCGGCGTCGTGGCGAAGCACGGCAAGGGCGACAAGAAGGTCATCGTCAAGTTCCGCCGGCGCAAGCACTACAAGCGCGCAGGAACGCATCGCCAGTTCTTCACGGAAGTGAAGATCACGGGCATCCAGGCCTGAACCGGCGAATCCAGAGGAGCATCGAGCCATGGCACATAAAAAGGCAGGCGGTTCCACCAAGAACGGCCGCGAGTCCGAGAGCAAGCGCCTCGGCCTGAAGAAGTTCGGCGGCGAGAGCGTGCTGGCCGGCAACATCCTCGTGCGCCAGCGCGGTACGCAGTATCGCGCGGGCGACAACGTCGGTGTCGGCACGGACCACACGCTGTTCGCGCTGATCGACGGCAAGGTGCAGTTCCGCCGCAAGGGCGTGGACCAGCGCGTGCACGTCAGCATCGAGCCCACCAAGGGCTGATGCATTCCTGGTCTCGCCCGGCAGGGCGGAGGCCAGTGGCGCGGCCGGGGTGCGAACGCACGGCCCATGGCGGACGAATCGCACAGGCCCCGGCAATCCCGGGGCCTCGTCGTTTCTGCCGGGTGCGTTCGTCGGTTGACCAGGCGGCCGGGAGTGATTTCCAATCATGAAATTCGTCGACGAAGCCACGATCAGGATCCAGGCCGGCAACGGCGGCCGCGGCATGATCAGCTTCCGCCGCGAGAAGTTCATCCCGTTCGGCGGCCCGGACGGCGGTGACGGTGGCGGTGGCGGCAGCGTCTGGCTGGTCGCGAAGGAAGGGCTCAATACGCTCGCGGACTTCCGCTATCAGCGCAGCTTCAAGGCACCGAACGGCGAGCCGGGCGGCAGCGCCGACTGCAGCGGTCGCGGCGGCGCGGACCTGGAGGTGCCCGTACCCGTCGGAACGGTCGTCTACGACGTCGACACGGAGGAGACGCTGGGCGATCTCGCAACCGAAGGCGCGCGCCTGCTGGTGGCCAAGGGCGGCAAGGGCGGGCTCGGCAACCAGCACTTCAAGAGCAGCACGAACCGCACGCCACGCAAGGCGACGCCCGGCCACCCGGGCGAAAAGCGGGAACTGCGGCTCGAGCTCAAGCTGCTCGCCGACGTCGGCCTGCTGGGTCTGCCGAACGCCGGCAAGTCGACGCTGATCAGCGTCGTTTCGGCGGCGCGGCCGCGCATCGCCGACTACCCGTTCACGACGCTGCATCCGAACCTGGGCGTGGTCTACGTGGGCGAGCACCAGAGCTTCGTCATGGCCGACATCCCCGGCGTCATCGGAGGCGCGGCGGAAGGGGCCGGGCTCGGCATCCGCTTTCTCAAGCACCTGCAGCGCACCCGGCTGCTGTTGCACCTGGTCGACATCGCGCCGCCCGATCCGGAGGCCGACCCGGTCGCAGACGCCCGCACGATCGTCGCGGAACTGAAGAAGTTCAGCCCGGAGCTGGCGCGACGGGACCGCTGGCTGGTCCTGAACAAGATCGACCTGTTGCCGCCGGCCGAGGCCGAAAAGCGCTGCAAGGAGATCGTCCGCCGGCTGCGCTGGAAGGGCCCTGTCTACCGGATTTCCGGTGCGACGCGCCAGGGCACGCAGGCGCTCTGCCGGGACCTCATGCGGCGTCTCGAGGAACTCGCCGCCCCCGAGGCCGCAGGCGTAGGCTGATCCGCGAAGACATCAGCCACCTCAACGGGGGTGAAGCCGCTGCAGGGGGGGGGGGGGGGGCGTC
>WBZL01000040.1_pt1 | contig 113411 bp, 85 predicted proteins | sample 5204291 | NCBI WGS metagenome assembly WBZL01 (sample SAMN12344345, study PRJNA552823) | activated sludge metagenome | biome: Activated sludge suspended growth; feature: Nitrification reactor; material: Wastewater; isolation source: activated sludge from nitrification reactor of wastewater...
ATACAGTCAAGGTGATATTTAACGGTTCTTATCGCGAGGATGTCTACTTCCTGGGAGATGGAGAGGCTGAAGTGGCTTTCTCTGCCTACACTGTTACAGGCATCCAGCCGGCCCTTAATCCCATCACTTCCCAAACTGTCCATCCGAGTTTCATCGCCGCCTGTCCTTTTGTAGGAGGAGACGTCTCGGAAGTAACGGCCTCGGCTGTGTTGCAAGTCCGGCGGGGAGATCAGATGGAAGTGATGTCCGCGGACGAAATTGCTCATCTATCCCTTGCCTCACCAGATACGCTGCTGGAGGGCAAATTGCTCCGGGCGGATGGCAGTGTGGTCCAAGAAAACCTGGCTTTCAATTATGATGGAACTCAGTTCAACTTGACCTCCCCCCTCACCGATTTAATCGAACCCGGTGATTACCAGTTTGAAGTCACGCTGGATCCCAATAATACTATCCCAGATGATTACGCTTTGATCGCGGTGTTTTCCACGCAGGATTTCCGGCGCTTCAACACGTACTGGACGAGTCCCTTGACTTGCGGCACCGGCATGGGGATTCTAGCCGCTATTTTCCTTGCTACTTTAGGTATCTTTTTATATTACATCACGGGTCCCTTGAACGGAAGTCTTTTGTTGAGGCCAAAGGATAAAGCAGCCATCACCTTATCGTTAAGCGGCATCAATCGGCGAAATCCAAAGAAATTCAGTAACGAAAAACTCAAAAATGCAGAAATTGGTCGGGTGCTGGTTACGCCGATCAAAGATGATGAGAACAAATCTGCCATTCGGGTAGAAACCTATGATTTGCAGGGCAGTGTTCTTGATGAAGTAGAGTTAAGTGGCAGATACAAGGAAGAAAAACTCTTCGATGGCTTTATCCGCTTTACCGGCAAATAGCTTCATGAAACGGCGTTGGTTTAGCTCATTCAAGCGAACGTCGTTCCGTAAACCAATCCATACATAATCAATTTCCAAATCCAATAAAGGAGACACAATATGACACGCCCTGCAATCGTAATCGGGTTAGGCGGAACCGGCCAATGGATCCTGACCTACCTCAAAAAAGACCTACTTGAGTCCAATCAAGGCAAATGGCCGGCCAACGTCCACCTGCTCAGTTTCGACACCATGCTCCAGCAAGAAGCGAGTCTGGCGCAAATGGGCAATGAGGACAGTATTCGCGTCGGTGACGTGCATCTGGACTACGGCACCGAATTCATCCCCCTGGCAGATGATGTATATAGCCTGGCCACAAAAGTGGCGCAGGGAGAGTACCGTCATATTGGCAACTGGTTTGCAGCTGACCGATGGATTGGCTCATTGCCTCGCGCCAGTTTCAACTTAAAAACGGGGGCTGGGCAACTGCGCCAGTTTGGGCGGCTAATCGTCTTCAATTTTCTGGCCTCCGGTCGCAGTAACTCCGTGATCTGGCGTTCCTTGAACAAAGCCCTGACAACGATCACCGAACAAGCTGCTGGCAAAGTGGTAGAAATGTTTGTCGTGGGTTCCTTTGCAGGGGGGACTGGTTCCGGCATGTTCATTGATATGGGCTGGCTGGCCCGGCAGGCGGCAGGAACACAGTCTGTTTCTCTGCGTGGGTATTTTGTGCTCCCTGGGGCTTTCACCAGCCGAGGGGATGACAAACCCATGTTGGCTCGTTCATTTGCTGCCTGGCGCGAACTCAACCGCTTTATGACTATCAGCGATAAGGAAGGCGTGCGAAAACTGGTGTTCAATCCCGATGATCGGAGCCTACAGGTCGAGCCCAAAACCAAGGTCTACGATGCCTGCTATCTGGTTGATGGGACGCGAGGGGAAACAGATATCAAAGAGAGTCCCCGGCACAGTATCTTCCCTTCCATCGCCGATGCGATTAGCGCGGTGCTGGACGACAAAGGCGGCTCTAAGTACACGGATTATGTTGCCACGAACCTGAGTGCAAAATTTGCCGAGCACCCCGGGCAGCCGCTTTACAGTACCATCAGCACATATACCTATAAAGTGCCAGTCTATTACCTGAATCAGGAATTTGCTCACGCGTTCAGCGATGATTTTCTTAAAACCCTCTTAGGGGTGGTACAAACGGATGGAGGCAGCCCCATCCTCAATCCCATCAGCCCGGAATCCGATCACAAGCCCGGTTTTGATCTCGCGAAAGGGCTATTTACCCAAAAAGACCAGCGATACGGCAGTGGTGATAAAGAAGAAGTCGCCTATGGCAATTCCTTCACCCAAAAAATCGCCGAAATTGCCGAAGGGGGTGGGGTCCAAAACGCCAAACTCTTGCAAGATCAAGTTAATGCTTTTCTCTCGCGCTCCGGCCTCGAACGCAATTGGGTTCGTCCCTTTACCGATTTCGGCGATGATCCCACTGCAACCGAGTTAAAGAAAGAGATCAAATCCGAGGTGGAATTCACCCTTAAGAGTATGGTCGAAGCAGAACCCCAACAAACTCGCAGTGGCTTGTTCGGCAAAAAAGAAACCCCTGGTGAGGTCATCACCCGCATTACCCCCCAGGTAGAGCGCGAGATGTGGCATCACTATGGGGGGCTACTGGCGGCCGGTGGAGAATACACGGGAACATTGGGCGAGGCGTTGGACAAGACCCAGGTCTATCAATTGGATAACTATCGGCGTCTGCTCCGCATCTGGTTACTCAAGACCCTAATGGGCGACTCACAAACGGATTTCGTCAAAGCCCGTGGCGGCAAGCTCGGCTACGCCATCAGCTATGTGTCCGGCTTACTCAGCATCTTTAACGATGTCAAAACCTTCCTGAAACAGGTTCAGCAACAAGTCGAAACGCAAAAACCAGCGCTCAAACTTCAAGACAGCGCAGGCGGCAGAAAAAGACGAATGATGGATGAAGCCGACAAGAAAATTCTCTGGTGGCATCACCCTCAGGCGTTCAACAATATTACGGACTATCTGAATGCAACCCAGGCCGTGGCCTATTCCCGCCGGGAAGCGATAACCCACCGGGCCGTCGAAGAAACCATCGAATTGATGGCGGCTTACACCGTGCGGGTCAAAGATGAACTGGAGCGTTGGGCAAAAATTCTATTTTACGGCAACGATACGCTGGGAATGCGCGGCCTGTATGGGGAAGTCAACACCAACCTTAACAGCGTGCGTTCCACCCATGAAGCGGATCGCAAGATCGAAAACGTACAAAAACTCTTGCTGGATGATGTCCCAACCGTGACGAATGCCGCCCTGCAAAACGTGATGCGCGGCGTCCATTGGGAGGCTATTGCTGGTCCAGATTCGTTTGAATTGAAACTGACCATTCACCCTGAAGGCGAACCCCTCCTGGCTTTCGAACGTCCTGGCGACAAAGCGAAACAGGCCCGTAACATGACGCAAAAAAATCTGGGCGAGATTTTGGGCATGGGCTTACGTCGCTATCCGCAACAAAACCGCCTCGCCAACCCGGTTTCTACCCTCTTGCAAGTCGAAGAACCGGACCCGGAAGAATTGGGCGACGATTTGTTCAGTGGATACAACCAGACGCTTATGAAACCTGTCACCGGGGCTGGCCCTCTGATGAACAGTATTTTTGTGCGCGTGCCAAAAGGGCAGGACGCGGCCTCTGTGCAATACTTCAACGACTTGGAAGCGAAACTACGCGACCTGTGCCAGGCTACGGCAAAAGATTCATCCTTCCCTATCGAAGTGGTGGACTCCGCAGATCCCTATAAATTCACGATGGTTCGTACGGCAGATTTATGGAAACCAGAGGCATTCCAGAGTTGGGAAACCTGTCAAGAAGCTTACAAGGAGGAAATCGGCCGCCCCAATCACGATCCAGCCCAATATCACGCTTACGCCCCGGAACAAAACGCCGTCCGTTACGAACTGCGACTGCGCGCAGACTTGCGCACCCCTTACCGGGCTTTTCATCCGCGCGTGGTTCATCTACTGGAATACCGTGACCGCGTCGAGCAGTTTTTCCTGGGCTGGGCTTTGGGCTACTTCAAGCGCGGCGGAGATGGCATCAACGAGGTGTTTTGGGAATTCCAGTTCCCTGGCAGTCCCTATACCAAACGCCTCACCGAGGTCTGGCGACAGGAACCGGAGGAAGCCATTTTCCTGTTGATGAACAATTACATCTTCGTTGGCAAGGACCTGACCCCTGGCGTTCATGACGAAATTGACTACCGGGCCGTGCATAAAGAGATCCAAAAAGGGCGGGCCGAATTAGAAAAGGCAGGCATGATGGAAAAACTGCGCTACCAGCTTGTTGACCCCAGTGGGCTGATGAAAACGCTGGAAAGTAAGGCCAAAATTGAAGTGGGTGAAAGGAAAGAAGAAATTGAAAACCCTGAATACAAAGACCTGCGCGATTTAGGACGCCTGATCTACGCCGATGAGTTGCGCGCTTTGGGATACTCCTTACGAGACGTCGAAGAGGGCCGCATCTAATTCTTACTGAAACTTGAAACTCTCTGACCATCCTTTGCAACGAAACGTTGTAAAGGGTGGTCAGAGGCCGGATGGCCCGGCAGTCAACCCTATGAGTGAAACAACGTCTGAACATCCCTTCCGAAAATTCTTGCGCTGGGTGGGTGGCCTTCTCCTGGTCGGAGCTGCCCTATTGGGCCTGGCCGCCCTGCTTACGTGGTGGTTGTTACCTCTTCAGAGCGAGGGGCGGTTTCCGCGTCAGGTGGAAAGCAATATCGTGATCATTGGAGAAACGCTGGAAGTGTCCGTCGCTGGAGAGGTCCTCCCTCTCTGCCCCGTGCCCCCTGCCGACATTGTCCTCGTATTGGATGCCTCGGGCAGTATGGAGGATGTAGATGAACGTGTGCGCGAGAGTGTAAGGGCCAGCCTGGCGAACATGGATTGGGATTATACACGTGTGGGTTTTGTTTTCTCTCAAGATGATGGAACAGGAAATCTGCCTCCCGAATCGGTTGTTGCCCTATCCTCTGACCCTTTTCAATTGATTGATACGTTGGATGTCTACGCAGGTGTGGGGGGGACCGAATCCGATCTGGGCATTGGCCATGCCGTGGATCTATTAACTGACGCACCACCTGGAAACCAGCGTTGGATCGTGGTGCTTTCCGACGGCGGTACTGGCACCCCAGAAGCTGTCCGCGCATTCGTGCAAACACAAATTCAAGCCGGGATACGTTTCATCTTCGTTGGGTTCGACACCGGGCAGAACACAGATTTGCTGGAGTCGCTGGGAAGTAACCCGGAGTGTTGTACTTTTTATGCCGCCAATAATCCGGATGAACTTAAAAACTTTTACACGCAACTGCCCCAGTTGATTGAAGCGCTCAACCGGCAAGTCACCCTCTCTCTCTCCGAACCCCTCAACCTGGAGGCTTTTTCTCTTTCAGAAGGAGATACGATGGATCATGTCACACAGATTGCCCGAGGAAGTGAAAACCATACCCTCAGTCAAGCCACCCTCCGGGCGAATACGTTGGGCTGGCACCGCGTCGAAGGGGCGGATGGGCGAGTCCAGTGGACGGACTGTAATGGACAGACGACCGAGGTTGTTCGCCAAGAAGGGCCACTTATTTTGACCTTATTTCCCTGGTGGGGATGGCTGATTCCTATCTTTGGAGGCGTGTTTTTACTGTTTGCCAGTTCTATTGGCCGCCAGAAACAACGCTCCGCGCCCGAACCGTCCCATACCCTGCCCTCCCCCGATGTCCTGCCCCCGACACAACCTCCGCCCACGCACGTTCCTCCACCGGTCTGGTTGTCAGGACTTTCGCCCACCCTTCCGCCGCCTGTGCCCCAAATCAATACAGTTCCCACGTTTTACATCGGGTTAGGGCCAACCAGCCGGTTCGTGCTGGAACGGATTGCTTTCAATTTACTGGAAATCGAGGGAGGCCGAAGACCATCTAATGTCCATTTGCTGTATCTGGATGTTATCCCGAAAGGAAAATCCGGATTTTCTAACCCAGATAACCAACCTTTTATTCGGACGCTCCTGGCAGAAGACGAAATGGTCATCCTTCATCCTAACCTGGAAGAGTACACCCAAAGACTGCAAACAAATACCCAGACAGACTATCATCTGCGTTGGTGGGATGACAACCGGGCTGGGCGGGCCGGGGAGGACTACGACCGTGCCGCTGCCCGGTTGGGAATTTACGACAACCTGGGCATGGGGGTCCAGCACAGCCGCTTGTGGGAAGGCTTGCAGCGCGGGGTGGGCCAGTTGAACACGTCGGTACAGATAATCGCCTCCGCCGCCGATTGGGCAGGGAGTAGCATGGCCTTTGACGTTGCCCATCTTGTCCGTAAAGCTGGGGGGGAAGGGGCCAGTGTCGGAATGGTTTCGTTGTTCCTCTTGACCCATACCGTTTCCGCGGAAGAACTGGCTCGTACCGATCACCGCTCCCCTGCCGACGCCCAGAACGAGCGCGGCGCGGCGCGCGAATTCGCCACTTTTCAGGAAGTCGGGCGTTTCAGCCGCAACCAGCCTGTGCGGTTCCGTTACAACCCCGCCGCCAACCAGACGGTTTTGGACAGCCGCTCAACCACGTCCCGCCTTGTGGACGAAATCTATGTCCTTGAAGCGGGACGCGAATTGGAAGAAACCGCCCTGCCTGAAGATCCTAAAACCGGAGGGCGCGCGCCAGAATATCCCAAGCAAGTGACCAGTCAGCAAGTGGTAGGCAGTTTGGCCGACGCGCTGACTACCCTGTTAGGGAAACCTGCGTTTGACCGGTTTACCCAGAATATCCAGAAACTCCGTAGCACCACCGCCGATCTGAACAACCGGCGCGGGGATGAGCAGAAAACCTTCGTGATGTCTCTGGGTTGCCACAGTTACCGGATTCCCATGGTTTCCCTGCGGGCGTATGCCTCCGTGCGGCTGGCGCATGAAACCCTGGCCTACCTCCCGGAAACTATTCAACCGCAAAGTGTGGTGGGGTTGTTCGCCCCCGTGTATGCCCGTGAGCCGGATGTTGTCTCCCACGTCTCGGCCTGGTTGCGCGGCAAAGGCCACGCGACCATTCAGCACGCTTTTTGGGGGTACGTGGCGAACCTAGCGGAGCGGCGCATGGTGGACAAGTCGCTCCAAACCAAAAATGCGGGAGAGTGGTTCAAAGTGTCCCTGCTGGAAAAAACTCTCGCCCTTTTGAATGGAGAAGATCCTGATCTGAAACCCCAAGGTGGGGACTGCTTGTCCATCGCGATGAAGTTTGGCCGGGAAGTGAACAAACAACTCCGAACCGCCGCCCCCACGGTCCAGCGTGACAGCCCGGAAGCTAGCGAAGTGTTGGGCGAGTGCCAGCAATGGCTGGATACCCTGCTTGAAGATCTGGAGCGCTGGGACAATCTCTTGAATAAACAAGAACGGGCTTTGAAAATCACCCTTAAAACACAGGCCGACGAATTCGAAAAAGAAATGCAGGGGCACCACCATTGGGTTTCGTCCAAAGTCCGGCCCGAGGAGTTTTATCGCGATTACATTCGCCACCAGGACAAAGAAGGGCGTCCTGTAGGGGCGGATTTCCTGGCGTTTTGTCGGGCGCGGGTAGGTTGGCTGCCAGCTCGTGGATTCAAACCGGCGATTCAACTGGGCTTGGTCTCCGCCTTTGCAGGGCCGGAGAAAGTCCAAAGAATCAATTCGGATGTTGAGAACGCCGCACCCGCCTTGCAGAGCGCACTTCTGTCCCTGACCTATGAACTCGTAACTGGGGTGCGCGAACCATCTCCAGCAGCCCTTTTTGCCGATGAAGGGTACCGGAAAAGGACCATGCAATGGCTGTTACAGCGTTCGAAAGAGTTTATTTCCTATGGGGTACAGGCCGATCAAAGTGCGGCCGCCGCTGGATTTTCCCGCACGACATTGGTCGCTGGTCAGGGGGAAATCGGACTGCAAAAGCTGACCGAGGTATTAGCTTTAGACATCAAACCCGAAAAGAAAGATGAGCCGTCCCAGACGGTTAATCCTACCGCCGACAAGAAAGGGGTCGCGACTGAATTTAGCCTGGAGCCTATCCCTGTCGAAAATCTGACGCCGAATGTGTGTAGCCTGATCCACATCGTGGGCCCGGTCGCTTTGGATGACTTAAAAACCTACCAGGAATCCGCTGCCGCCTACCGGATGACACCGGGCCGCCAGCGGTTGATGATTTTCGAGATCGAGCAGTTACAGGCCGCCTGTCAGGAAAAACTGGGCGAAGGCCAGCGGTTCCGCCCCGAATTATGGGCGGTCTTACAGGACACCGCCCTGGTAAAACTTTTTGTCGAACTGGCCTCTGGCGCGCTCATCTTACAGCAAGAACAGGGCATCGTGCTGGATCAAAAGCCCTACCCTACCATGTTGAGCAAAAATAACGACTGGCTGGAAGCCTTGCGCGCCTTCACCCTCGGCCACCCCGTTGAACTCAAAGAAGCCCTCCAACACGAGCGCCGCACCGCCTTCATCCGTGATCTGCAAACAGACCTTCGTAAACGCCAGGAAGAGCGGATTGAAGAAAGCGAAGGGGCGCGGATGACATTCGAGCAGGTGATCACCAGCCTGCTGAAAGAGCCAGAAGGTTCTGCGAATTGGCAGTTGGGCGTTGTATTCGAACACTATCTCTCCTGATGAGATACCCGGCTCCGGAATATAGAACACGGATTTCTCTGATGTAATGGATTTTCACAGATTTATCAAATTGAATCTGTGTGAATCTGCCTTATCCGTGTTATCTGTGTTCCATTCTACCTAAAGAGACATTTTATGGCTGATTGGAAACAAGACTATACCATTATTAAAGAATTGGGCTTTGGCCGCACCTCGACCGTGTACCTGGCCGAACACGCCCGACACGGGCGCGTCGCCCTCAAAGTGCTGCACCCCGGCGCAAAAGACATCCGCACCCCGGATGGCCGCCGGGTCGGGGACCGCTTTCTGGAAGAACGCCTGATTCTCCTCGACCTGCGCCAGGCGCTGCGGGCGCGCGGCATCCCGGAAGACCACGTCCCGAACTTTTTCGAGAGCGGCAGTGGGGATCAACCCTTCATCGCCCTCAGCCTCGCCCCCGGCACGTCGGCGGACAAAATGCTGTTGGAAGAAGAAAACCGCGCGGGTCTGCCGGAACCAGTGGCGATTGCCATGATGGAGCGCTTTGTCGCCGTCCTCGAAACGCTCCACCTGAGCCTGCGCCGCACCTACACCGATGTCCAGCTCGACAACCTGTTCTGGCAGCCCACCCCGGACGGTGAACCCGGCGAGGGGCATTTGACCGTCATTGACTGGAACGTGGTCAGTGTCCCTTTACCAGAACAGCCCACACCCGAACAGCAAGCCGACTTCGACCAGCGCGTCCTGCGGGACATTACCCTGTGTGGGGTGTTCCTTCTCCGCTTGCTGACCCGCCAACTCGCCCCTTTGTCCGGGATTCCCCTGGCCGACCTGATCGGTATGGAACGGTGGGCCGAATTGAGCCGGGGGACGCGGGACCTGATCGGTGGCTTGCTGAACCTGGACCCAGCACAACGGAAGTACCGGAATGCGTCCGATTTAAAACAACGGTTAAGTGAAATTAAGGATGTGTGGAATGACACGACCAGTCGAGATGCTCAGCGCGAAGTCCAGCAATTCGAAGACCAGTATCAGGCCATTCAAGGGGATAAGGAACTTTTATTCGAATGGGCCTTGAAGGTGGATGCGGTATTGCCCATTTTTGAAAAGCGGAAACTGCTTGACCTGGCCACGCAAAAACGGCTGACTGCCCGCGTGGGCGATTTGGTGCGTAACCCGGTGGCGATGATGGGGAAAGGCCGCATCTACTTCGACGGCACGCGCTACGCCAACGCCGTGGAAGAGTTTTCCCGCGCCGAACGGGCTGGGCTAGGGCTGACCGCGCTGCGCTGGCGGTTACTGGCTGGCCTGGTCCGCCGCGAACTGGACACCGAAACCAACGGTAATTTTGGCGCGTTCAAAGGCCGTCTGGTGGAGGCGGTGGAAGCCCTCGAAGCCCGCCGTTGGGCTCACCCCGCCCTGGCTGTGGTCCCCGAAGCCCCCCTCCTCCATGCGTTCTTTACCGGGGAAGCGAACATCCGCCATGCCCTCGAAGCCGAATATCCCCAACAGGCCTATGCGTTTGAAACGGATCATCTGAACCCCCTGCCCGATCCCCTGGAACCCGGTTCGGGCGACCTTTACCGCCGCGCTTTGCGCGCCGAGACGGGCGATCTGGAGAGCCAGGCTCAGGAAGCCGCCCAACACGCCCGGCTGGCGGATGCGCGAGCCCAACATCGGACGGCTTTAATATACGCCTGGGAGCAGTATCGCGCGGCGATTGAAGATCAAATCATCTTGCAGTTCGCTGCTTTGATCGAAACCCTGACCCACGCCCTGAGCGAGGCGCGCGGCGATGCAGAGTGGCTGGCCTTGACACAGGCCTGGGCGAAAACCCTCGCAGATGAAAGCCAGTTCGAAGGGGCCAAAGCCCTGTTGGACCTTGCTCTGGGCTATTGCCTGAACGTTCATCTGGATTTGCACCGCGAAAATCGGCTGGTGGGCCTGTTGGCCGCTTTACAAAGCCATGCCGCCTCCCCGGATGCGGTGCCTCACCTGACGTATCCCTTCCTCGCTGAAACGGCGAGTCTCCATTTGCCCGCTTTTCGCCAGAGTTCTGCACTCCGGCAGCACCAGTTGTTCGAAAACCTGTTTTTGCCGTGGCAAGCATGCCTGCAGAGGCCGGACTTGCGCCAGACCGCTCTGCGGCTGCGGGCGATTCTTCAACAACTGAAACCCGCGTGGAATCCGCGTGAGGAGGAAACGATTGTTCAGGCCACTCAGCTGATTCAGGAGGATAAACCGCTACAGGCCCAGCAGTTGCTCGGCAGTATGCCAGAGGCAGAAATGCCCGAAAAGTGGCACCGGCTTTGGGAGAAGGGCAACGATACCGTAAATAAAGCGTTGGCAGCCCTGACCCCGGAAAACCCAACGGCGGACAACATGTTACTCGACTGGTTGAAGCGCGAACCCGGACAGAAAAAACTCCTGGATACCGCCGTGATGTTGGCAGACGCATGGTTTTTCGATAAAAACTTCAAGCCCGTGATGACATTTGTCGAAGCCGTTTGTCCGTATGTCTCGCCCTCGATGGACACTCCTGAGTCTCCTCCGCCCCTTCCGTGTGCGGAGGAAAGATTGGATCGGTTATATCGGGCGTCCCAATGGGCGGTCAAAGTTAACAGGCTGGAGGAGAAGCAGGTGGGCGAGCTTCAAACACTCGTGCAAAGTTGCCCTCGCGAATTTCCACAAATCATCAACAAAGTGTTGGAAGATAAAATTGAAAAAGAGATTGTAAAAGAATGGAAAAACCTGGCACTTTTTGAACTGATTGGCCTGGCAAAGTCCCTGCCGGGGGATAACCTGCCTGGACAATTGCGAGCGCGTCAGATACTGGCATTGATTGAGGTTTTTGTTACACAGGCGGAAGAAGTACGAAAGGAGCTAACCCACACTGCCAGCGCACAAAAACGTGACCATGTTGCCCACCCAGACAGGGGCTTGTTGACGGCCCTGAAACTGGACGCCAAACTCTGGCCCGCTTATCAGGCCCATATCGAGCGGATTTTGTTTACGGAGCGCGATTTATCCCAGGCCAGGGAAGATCTGATGAAAGTTCGCGACCTGTTGGGAACCGCTACCCTGAACAATTTGGAACCCCTGGCACAAATCATTGATGAAGTGTCCGACATCTTTTCATTCTTCTCAGGTCTTCGGGAAAACTATGCAGATCTGGTAACAGCCACAAAAAACCGCGCTGACGAACCCAGCCCCTTTCCAGACCATCAGTTCTCTCAGTTCCGAGATGAGCTGATTAAAGCGCGTGCTTTGTTGCGAGCAAATGCCTGGCAGGAGGAGTTCCATATCCTGCCACGCGTGGTGGGTGAACTGACCCAAATCCTCTCTTTCATCCCTGACGATTTGAGCCAGGAGGATGAAACTCACGAGTGGTCACCCCAAGAACTCCAGGAAAGACTTCGCGCACTGAATGAAAAACTCCAACCGTTCTTGGAAAACAGAGTAGTTCAACCTTCCTCTTATTCTAAACAGGTCGGCCAGTTATTTGTTTCTCTGTTGGCAGAACATTTCATGAACCTATCCGAAAGTCCTCCAACGGCAGAGTGGATTCGCAAAATTGACGAGTTTTTGGAAAACAACATCTTGAAGAAGTTCGACCAAGAGCCTTTGTGGTGCAAGCAGATCGAAACCGCGTGGAAGCACCTGGGGCATCGCCGCGCAGAACTCGACGAACGCCCTTCCCTGGAGGGGCAAATGGAAATCTTTAAATCGAAATTCGATGCGTGGTATCAAAATGCGTCATCCGACCTTAAGGAATCGGAGGGGAATAAATTAGCCCGCGCCTATCATAGGCGGTTTATGGCCCTCCTCGATATTATTGGGACGATTGAACACGATATCAACCTTGGAGGCCAGTCATGGTGAAATGGCAATATAAATCCGTTGAGACCTTAACCGATGAAGAACTGGCCCGCGCCCGCGCCGCCCTCGCCGATGTGGAGCGTGACCCTGTCCTTCAGGTGCTCCCCGACGAATTCGAGAAAATCGTCGCTTTCAGCCAACAAGTCCGCCAGGAAGCGGAACAGCGTGGGGGCAGAAAAGCTGGCAAGTTGCGCGAATGGCTCAAAGAGAACCGGCCCATCACCCCTGAATGGGTCGCGCACTATCGGGAGCAATATCGTCAACTGGAGGCATATGGGGTTTCCTCCGAAGGTTTGAAAGCCCTGGAAGATGATTTCCTGCGCTTATTGTTGCCCGAACTGAAATACAAGCGCAAACCGGAGAACCTCGATACCATCAAACAACTCATGAGGAGCCTGGAGGCCTCGCCCCTGGCTCATATAGACTCCGTCACTCAATCACGCCAGGAAACCCAAGCCTGGGTGGAAGCGCAAGAACGCAAAATCGAGCAGGAAAAAGTTGGTGAGTATCTGGAAACGCTTTCCAAAGGGTTGAATGGTGAATCTTACCTGACGCCGGATGAATCCCGGGAGATGACAAGGGAATTGCTCAGAGATGAACTGAGCAAATTGCCGCCACCCGTGATTCCTCCGCCTGTCATCCCCCCTCCTGTTGAGCTCGACGAGGTGATCGCAAAAATTGGAACCCTTGATAAAGACTTCAAAGATAAGATCCAGGGCGTGTCCTCTCAGATCTCAAAGCAGACCGACTCACTGACCCGGCATATCAACGCTGCAATCACCTCTTTGCAGACCAAAGAGGATGCACAGGCTGAAACTGCCAAGTTACACAAATCACTTGGTCAAATGGGAAAATGGTTGCAACAGAAAACTGCTCTTCAGGATACCCTTGAAGAAGTTCTTAAGGCTATCAAGAATCTGGATCCAGGCCGGGCGAATCCGTTTTTGATCCCTATTCTCATTACAAGTGTCATCGTTGCTGTGCTCATTGGTTTCGCGGGTGGATTTTTCACCGGGCGTGGGCGGATAACACCAGTCATCTCAATTATGGGTGCACCTTCTATTTCAACACAATGGTATGAAGCTACAGGTAAATTGCATTCATCCAGCGAGCCATTGGCGACCTTCGAAATTAGTCCTTCGAACGCCAATTTGAGAGAATCTCCATTGCCAATCTTTTTGGATGGCGTACAAGTCCCCGAGGAATATTTTGAATTCAAAGTACTCGAAGAAGGAAAAACAACCTGGGGGTTGTATCCTATCAAGGATGCGAATATTAAAAGCTTACCGGGAGTTTTACAGGGAACGCATACGCTCCAGATTGCACGTTCATCTGGTTTTCCAACCTCCCTTATCGTTTTGGGGACAGTGACACTCCTTTCGGCAGAGACAATTCTTCCAACACCGACACCAACTACCACTGCAACACCCACACAAGTGCCATCCCCAACAGTTGAAAGCATGAATACACCTGAGCTAACACCAACACCGTCGCCTGCACAGATCAACGGAATTAACATCATACCTCTTGTTTCTGAAGCCACCTTCATTTATGCGCTGGTAGATTTTGGGGCACTGGCAACTTTTGAGGTGGATCCTTCCAATGCAACACAGGAGCAATTAGTCCTCAGTTTGCCCATGATGCTTGATGATAAACCCGTTCCATCCGGATTCTTTCAATATCGTGAAGTAAACGGACAACCTGGAACCTGGGAAGTACACGTAGTACAAAATGCGCTAATAGGGGCGTTATCCGAAGAACTCCAGGGAGAACACACACTAAAAATAACGACAAATTCAGGGGCTCAAGATGTGGCGAAATTGAATTTGCTAACATTCTTATCTCTTAAAATACCTTTCCCGGAGTCGACCGGTTTTAGACCAATCGAAAAGATCATAGACGAAACGACCCAAAAAGTTAACTACATTTGTAGACAAACGGTCGGAGAAGCCAGTCAAACACAAGCTGATTTTGAAGTTCAATTTTTAGGAATAATCAAAACGCGAACCGGAAGTGGTGCCGAAACGGAGGGGGTATTGGTACGTGTCACTCCTCCTGGGAAATCCTCAGAAGAATTGCGTTGTTTACCACTATCACCTTCACAATTAAATAATCTTTTGCATCCTAATTCCTATTATCCAGATTTTCAAATCTATCCAGCTTTGATCGCCCCTCTCCTACCTGAATCAGATTCATAAGTTATTAAATCCCCTTCCCGAGGCCCCATGTCCCAAGAATCCCCCCTCGAAACCCTCTCTACCCTCATCACCCGCCTCTTCGACGAGGCCCAAACCGCTTACCAGCGCGGCGACCGCAAAATCTGGCGCGTCCTGCTCGACCAGGGGGACAAACTGGATGCCTGGCAGCACACCCCCGATCCACGCCCACCCTTCCCTGACCTGGATTGGGACACGTTGCGCGCCAGAGCATGGCTCTCTATCGAAGAAGATGCCATCCTGAAACGCCTCGCCTCCGGCATCCTCGAAAGCGAAGAGCCTGAGGGCCTGTCGGACGAACCAGACGTTTCATCGAATGAAGAAAACGCACGCACAAACAACGCGGAAGACCCCGCGCTGGAAACCCCCACTTACCCCGATCCCCTCGTCGCGGCAAACATGAAGCCCATCCAGGTTCAGGTTGAGCAGCACGATTTCATTGGCGCGCTGGCAGAACTCGCCCGCCTGAGTGAAACCTACCCCGACGAGCCAGCCTATCGCGAAGAATGGGTACTAACCCAGGAACTCCAGGAACTTGCCCGCGACCGGTTGCTCAAACAGGCGAGAGAAGAAGCCGACCCTGCGGGCGCGCTTGCGTTGTACCAACAGGTTATCGCCATTGACCCGGATAGTGAGACGCTCTATCAGGACGAGATTCATACGCTTGAGGAGCAGTCGCAAGCCGCTCCGTTGGCAGAGGAGAATCAGCGCCCGGATGAGACGCTGGAAGATGAGGGCGTTATGCAGGTGCTCCCTGTAGATTCCTATACCGAAACAAACCCTGAATCACCTGTAGAGAATAACGTCCACGCGGTTCCTGAAAGTCAAGGCCAGCCGGAAATTCACAGCGATGTAGAAAATAATCTCGCCCTCATCAAGGATATGGCGGCGAGAAAGGAATTTGTCTCGGCCATACAATCCCTTGAGCAGCTGATCGAACAATTCCCTACCGAACCCGCTTACGAAGCGGAAAAAACCCTCATCAAAGATCAGCAACAAAAAGCCCGCGACGCGATTACAAAGCAGGCAGAACAGGAAAAAGACCCGGCCAAAGCCCTCCTTTTGTATCAGAAGGCGATTGAATACGACCCAGATGGGGAAAGTCTCTACCAGTCCGATATGCAGGCTCTTCGCCAGAGCCAGCAAGATACGCAGCTTGAAGAGGACATTCAAGGGTTGAAAACTGAAGCTGAAAAGCGAGACCTTTCTCTCGCTCAGGCCAAATCCCTTCAGGAACGTCTGCGCGCCCGTCTTGACGACCCATCTTATAAAAGTAGGAAAACACAACTGGAAGAAATAGAAAAATTTCTAAAACTGCGTATCATCCAGTTGGAAGAAGATAATAAACAAGTTGGCACATTGGAGACGCTACAAGAGTTCGATAAGGCAATCACAACTCTCGAGGAATTTGTACATCAAGGGCAAACGACGTATGCTGAAACTCGTAACCTGCCAGATGGTAAAAAAATAACTATAGAAGTTCCGATTTCTACTAAAATTAGACAATTGCTAACACTAAGGGGGGGCGCACGCCTTAGCGCGGCACGAAAATGGGCTATGCGCGCGAGTGAAATAATGCAAGACGGGTTTCCAGAACGGGCCATTAGCTTGTTGAGTGACGCACTGGGGATCGAGAAAGGGATTGGAGACGTTACGGAAGAATATGCTCCAGGAATAAGTCACGAGAAAGAAGAATTAGAAAAAACGATAGCGCGCTACCAGGATTTGCGAGATAAGCGTAATGAGGCGCACAATTTAGTTCTCAAAGCAGAAGCCGCCTCGACCCACGAAGCTCTCGGCCTCCTGAAACAGGCATTAACCCTGTTTCCCAACTACCCCGGCGGTCAGATGATCCTCGTCCGGCGTGAAGGCGAGATCATTAACCGCGTTCAATCGGATGTCCAAAAACGCCTGGGGCAGGCCCGCCGCGCGCTGACGAAATATGACCCAACTGGCGCTCATTTCGACACGGCATTGGAGGAAATCAATACCGCCCGGTCCAACATTGCCGACCTGACCATTACCTCCCTGACCCTTTTGCGGCAGCAGCAGCAAACCCTCGAACAACGCATCCAGACCTCCGAGGAACCCCCGCCAGAAAAAGAAAGGGAATTGATCGAACTGACCGACTTTATCAGGGAGCGGGAAAAATTGGAGGGCCTGCGTGTGGAATTGGATCAGCTGGAAGAAAAGGTCATCGAACATTCTCAGACTTTTGGTCAGGACGCCCGTTTCCACGCCGAGATGGAAAAGAAACTTGCCCGGTTCAAAGCAGCCCTCCAAAAGCGTGAGATGGCCCTCGTTGCCCAAATCTTCGACACCCTGACCGACAAAGAAAAAGACCACTCCTTAGGCAGCGAGATCATCATCCTGCACGATGCCCTGCTTGGGGACGAACAACTGCTCGTTCAGTACGAAGCCGCCTACGAACGCCGAGATTTTCAGGGCGTGCTCGATCTGGACTTGCAAAAATTCCAACAGCGCACCGAACGGCCCTATCTGCGTGCGTTGGAACTGCGCGCCCTGGCCTCCTTCTACCTCCGCCTGCGCGAGATTCAAGCCATGGTCCGCCGCAGCGATTTCGACGAAACCCGCGACGAGAGTACCGGACAGGTGATTGCCCCTGGCGCCCAGGCCGCGTTGGAAGACCTGTGGCAGGACATCAACAGCCTGCCAGTCCATGATCAGAAAAAGGCGTGGGAAGAATGTGACACGCTGGAAAAAACCATCGCCCAGGCGCGCATCACCCGCAAAGAGGAGATCGAACGGCGGAATAAAATCAGCGCTCACGTCCGGGAAGCCAACAACAGCATGAATCAGGGCGACTACCCGGAGGCCTGGCGTATCTTCTCCAATGCAGGCTTACCGCGTGATAACCCAGACATTCGCAAATTCGAGGCCGAACTGATCCAGAAATGGCAGCGGCACCTCTGGTTGCAGGTGGATCAAGCCGAAGCCGGACGCATCCCAGACCTGACTCGGCTCTTCAATGAACTCCAGCATTTCCGCACCGCCAGCCTCATCGAAGCCAGCCAGGAACCCCGCGCCCGCTCCCTGGAACAAAGATACTGGACCCAAAAAGCACAGGTCGCGAAGGTTCCTGGTCATTATCACGAAGCGAAGGCAGCATGGGAAGCCGTCTTGAAACTGACGCCAAATGACTCTGTTGCCCGCGCTGGCCTGGCGGAGATCGAACACCTGCTCAACGAACAACAGGTAACTGAACTGTGCAACGTACCCAAAACAGACACCCCCGCCCAAACCGCCGCCAAAATCCTCGCCGCCTGGAATACCAACCCCGCCCTCAAAACCAATCTCGACCTGATCAACCTCCTGCTCGAAAAACGCCTGGAGGCCAGGCAACTCAAAGAGATCGCCGATGAAATCAACGCCCTTCGTTTCACCCTGCCCGGCGGGGGGGATGAATTGTTCGATTTTTGGGAGAGCCTGGTTGAAGCCCGTCAGCTGGCCGCTCAAAAACGCTATGCCGATGCCCTGGAAAGTTTGGACCTGCTGAAAGCCCACAGCGACGAGTTCGTGACTGGCCCCGGACAGGACCGCAAACGCTGGTTTCTCGCGACGGGTAACGGTGTTTATGATATCTATCGCACCGAATGGCTCAACCATCTGGCCAATCAGGCTGCCCAAAAAGAACGGGCCGGGGGAGATGTCATGGAAATCCTGTCCGCCTGGGGCCAGGTGCTGCGGTTTGTCCCGAACCACGTCCGGGCGGGGCAGGCAGTCAACCATCATAAAGATATCCTCCGCACCGTCCGCAAAGACCTGGACGATAAAGAAAAGCAACTCGTCATAGGCAGCCGCCCCCCGGCAGAGGTCGTCACCCAGGCGCAAACCCTGGTCCAGGAAATGGAAAGCATTCTTCAGGTGTTGGGCACACTGAAAATGGACGCCGAGCGCACGCAGGTGAAAGCCCTTCAGGATAAAGTCCGCCGCCGGATCAAGAGCATCGAGACGATGACCGAAGCTCTCACGAACGCGCAAAACGCCCTACGCACTGCACTGGGCAAAACCTTCGACATGGCTGAAGTTCGCAATTTCCTGAACCAGGCCCGCGAGGCGAACCTGGATAGCAACGTCAAACCCGAAGTGCTGGCACTCTTTGAGGCCGAATTCAACCAGGCCGACGGACTGCTCCGCAAAGTCAACGACACCATCCTGAATGTGCAACGCAGTTTTACCCAGGAGAACTTTCAGCAGGTGCTGGATCAACTTCAGATCCTCAAAGATAATCTTCTGGAAGTTAACCGGATGTTGGACCGCCTGGACCCCACCCATGTGGAAGCCGTCCTCTCCAACCAGATGCTGTACGTGCAAGACCCCTTTGGCATCCCGGAAAAAGGGCAAGGCTTTACTTACTACCGTCGGGGCAATATTGAAGGCGAAGACGCGATCCGCACCGAAGCGGTGAAACGGAAAAATGATTTGAAACGCTGGTCGGATTGGGTCGAGGGCGCTGGTCCCGCCCTCTCCGTCTGTTTCGACACCACCGAAACCTTTTTGAACCTGCTTGTGAATGGGCCGCTGAAAAAACGCGCGTGGGAAACGTCTGGTCGGCAGCCCTCAACGCCCGCCCTCAACAATGCGAACGACGCGCTGATCCGTCTCAAAAGCAACCTCATGGGGCTGGGACGCGCCCGTGACGATTTGCCCTCGGACTTTCTGAGCGCACAGGCCATTCGGGATGCACAGGCAAAAATGGACGAAAGCCTGCGAATCCACAAACGCTCGCCTAATTTTCAAGACAACCCCCGTCTCCGGCGGTTAGGCCAAGACCTGAGTGAGGAGGGCCTGGCCGGGGAACCTGTCCAAATGCGCGAACTACTGGCCCAATTACTCGCCCTCACCTTGGAACACCTCCAGGACTTGGGTAACACCCATGGGGCTGACCTTATAGACCGTCTGGCCCGCATCGCGCCTCTGGAAGAGGAAGTCAATAGCCACTCTTCCAAATTTGGACGGGAGCGGCCCGTAGCGGACCGCATCGTTGCCCACGTCCGCACCCAACTCAAACAAATCAAAGCGCTTGATCCCGCCTATATCTATCCCAATGAAGCGGTCATGCGGGCTGCCTTCCCTGATGGCTACTAATATGACTTTTCCACGTATCGCTTTTCTCAGTGACATTCACGCCAACCGCCGCGCGCTGGAAGCCGTATTGCGCGACATCTTCCCGGAAGATGAACCTGCCCGCGCCGATGAAATCTGGTGTCTGGGTGATTTGCTCGGCTATGGCCCCGACCCGGTCGAAGTGGTCCATCTAGCCTGTGGGTTGGGCCGCTGGCCCGCCTTCAAACACATCCTGGGCGGCAACCACGATGGCTTTTTCTCCGGGCAGTGGAGCGACCTGATCTACTTCAATCATCACGGTGCGTTTTGTTTACTGGTGCAGGAAGTCCTGCTCCGCCTGGCTAAAGAATGGCCTGATGGGGCCTCCTGTTTAGCCGCAACTCCGTTTCACTGGGCACAGCAAACCTTCGATGCGAAAAGTTTTGAACCTTTGCAGGCTGTTTCCGGGCTTGTTCAGGTCGTCGCGCGCCACAGCACCCTCTCGCCCAATCTGGCGGAGGCCTTCTTCCATTACGTTTACCCCTGGAAAACGGAAACCCTGCAAGACATCTTTGCCGCCCTCCAACCCCGGGTGCAAAACGATTTGCCGTACACGTGCTACTTTTTCGGTCATACGCACATCCCCCTGTTCTGTCAGCAATGGGGGGAGCAACTGGTGTTCCACGATTTGCGGTTCAACGAACCTCTGCCCATCCCGCGCGGGGTCAGCGTCCTCAACCCCGGTAGTGTGGGCCAGCCGCGCGGGGACATAAACGCTGGGGCCTACCACATCCGCCCCACTTATGTCATTCTCGACCCCGCAGGCCCCACCGTGGAGTTCCGCCGGGTCATGTACGACCGCCCGGCCACTCTCGCCGCGCTGGATTCACTGGCGGATGTCAGCCATCAGTACGCCAGCATTATGGCAAATTGGGAACGCAGTTACCCCGACACGCCTTTGCAACCCCAAAAACACGTTGAACATCTGCGCGATCTGCTCAATAACGCCATTTCCTGGGAAGCGTGGGGCGAGTTATCCGGCATATACCGCCCACAAGCCTGGGGGTGGGAAGCCATTGTCAACCATACGGTTGCCAACCATACCGTTGACAACCATGCGGGGGACAACCACCACTCCCCACCGGAGTTCTGAAATGAATTTCTTTTTCGATCTTCTGGATCAATTGCCGTTATTGTGCGGGAGCATGTTCCTGCTGGCGCTCGCCCTGCTGGCCACGGCCAAACAATGGGGGAGCGTGCGTCGTTTCACCCTGCAAATCGTTGGGGTGTGGATTACGTTGTGGGCTTACTTCTTTCTTACCTGGATCAAGTTCGAGCCCTGGAATTTTTTAGGCAATGATGCCGTCAATGTTGCCGGAGAACTCCTTCCTGGCCTCTTTTCGGCCTTGGAAGCCATCAAATTTCACGAAAAAGTCTTTGGCGTCCTGCGCCAGTTGACGGGGTTGAATGGCTTTTGGGCGACGCTGATCCAATTGAACTTCAACCCCTTGTTGCGGCTGGCGGTTGCAGGCCCTGCCTTCGTAGGTCTACTCGCGTTAGGCCTGGCATGCTTTTCGCCTTTTGTTTCCATCCCTGTCAAACGATTGTTGGGGTGGGTGCAAATGGTGGTCGCAGGTGGGGCAATGCTATTGCTGATCGGGTATCTCAATTATCTCGATAGCTGGGGCAGTTACAAGGTGTTTGCCACGGGCACGCTCACCCTGCTCACCGGGGCACATCTGGGGGCGGGGCCTTATTGGGCGCTGGTGGGCCTTCTGGTGCTGGTGGGGACTGGTTTGTGGCAAACGACCTGGACGGAAACCCGGGCGACCACGGATTTGGAAGAATACGGATGAAGATGAAGTGTGTAAAGCAAGATTGCATCTTGCTCTCCACCTATGTCTGAGAACGCAAACGGAGAAACCCTTTGAGTACGTATAACGATGTCTTGCAAGAAGATAACTTTTCTCACACTCGCCCTCAACTCACGGTCTGGGTCTTGGGTGCCGCCGGATGGGGTTTGCTATTGTTGGGGTTTTTGACGCCCTGGATCAAACCCCAAACCCGCCAGTTTTATGCGGAAAACGAAGCCTGGCTCGCGGCGCAGTTACGCAACCTGAGCGAGGTCGAACAGACTCACCCGCTGTTCGAGGGCCTGGACTGCGCGCCCCCCTGTGATTTGTCCGCGAAAATCGCCTCCTCCCCCTGGGCCTCGTTGGCCGAAACTTTTGCCGCCGGGCGCGGTCTGAATGGATGGCAACTATTATTTGGCCCGTACGCACCTGCAATGGGGATTAGCGTGCTCGCCGGAAGTTATCTGCTCAACCTGTTGCTCCCCCTGGTATGGCTGGGCACCCGCGCGACGGATTTTGGACGGGGTGCGGCGCTCCTGATGGGCGTGGGCACGCTCGCCAGTTTGTTCTTTAGCGTGCTCCGGTTGCCGATTATAGACACCCTGGGCTATTCGGATCAATTTTTACTCAGCCTGATCGCCACCCTCGGTGGCAGTCATCAAGGGTGGGGGCTGTGGGCGGGTCTGGCAGGGCTTTTCCTGCTCCTGATCTTCTCTGCCACGCTGGGATTCACCGCCCCGCAAGCAAACTCCCATCTCGAAGGGGAAACCTGGTAATGCACAAACTCCATCCTATGCCTCGCATCTTCAAAATTCTTCTCCTGACCGCGTTGCTCCTCGCGGCGTTGGGGGGCCTCCGCGCCGTCGCGCAAACGTCTGGCGGGCTGGACCTCGTCCTCCTGGTGGACAGTTCCGGCAGTATGGGCACAAGCGACCCGGACGGGTTCCGCACGGTCGCCGCGCATTTTCTCCTGGATTATCTCCAGGCTATCGGCGAAGTGCAGGGGATCACCCACCGGTTTGCCGCCGCCAACTTCGATACCGACCTGATCGCAGGCGATACCGTGCCGTTGACCGTCCTTCAAGGGGATGCCAGCGAAGGGATTTTGCCCCCTCGCGTCCGGGGCGATACCGACTTTGCCCCGCCGCTTGCCTTTGCTCAGGGCGTGAGAAATCAGACCGGGGTGGAAAACCCAATGGTGGTCTTCCTCTTTACCGATGGCGACCCCAAACCATTGGGGATCGAAGGGCTGGATGGCTATTTCACCACCCTGCGCCCCCAGGTGGAGGCCTTGCAAGCCACTGGCGCACAAATCTTCGTCATCGCCTTAGGGGACGAAACCGCCTCCCATGCCTATTGGGTGGACTTGTTAGGGGCCGATCACTTCCGCCGCATCACCACCGCCACCGACCTGGCCGGAGTGTACCGCGAGCTGCTCGCCGATTTGCTCGGCCTGCGCGGGGATAGCGGGCGCACGTTGCTGGAAGGTAGCACCCAAACGATTGTGCTGGAACCCTACCTGGAACGGGTTGTCTTTTCCCTCATCAAATCCGCCCCCGACGCGCAAGTCACCCTGCAAGACCCAGATAATGCCCTCGTTCCACCCTCACGCGGCGGCGGACCGAACGATTTGCACGCCATTTACGTGGTCGAAACTCCGCCCAACAGCACTGCCGCCACCCCCTGGCGCATCACCATCCAGGGCGGGCAGGCGGAAGTGTGGGTGGACCAAAAACTTCCCACCCTGGTGCTAGACGCCCCGGACAGCCCCCAACCCACCGGGGTAGAACTCGATTTCACCGGGCGGCTGATGCGAGGGAGCATCCCGGTGGTGGACTCCGAGGTGGCCCTGACCCTGTCCATCCTGAACCCGGCAGGCGAGAATGATGAAATGCCGATGCCCTCTCGCTCCGGGGGGACATACACCACCTCTTTCGATCCGGGCGACCTGCCAGGCCTTTACACACTGTCCCTCTCGGCGGCATACGCGGACACGCCCCTGCTCACCGACCACCAGCCCATCACCCTGACCGTTTCCGCCGCGCCCTCCATCGAAAGCCTGGACTGGGACAGTACGCTGTTCGTCTCCCAACCCCTCACCGTGACAGCGCGCGTCGCCAACCCCGATCAAATTGGCCCGTTCACTACTCTCAAAGTGAGCCTGCTCGATACCGGGCGCACGTTGGTTGGGGAGGCCGTCCTGCTGGATGACGGGAAACATCCCGATGCCCAGGCCGATGATGGTAACTTTACCGCCATCCTGACCTTGCCTGCCACTGCCGGGCGATATACGCTGGAAGGGGTGATTGGCGGCACCAGTGCGGATGGTCTGCCGCTTGAGTTTTCGTTCCAGACGGGGGTGTTTCAGGTGGTAGTTGCGCCGCCCACGGTGACGGTCACGTCTGTAACACCGGAGCCAGCGGAGACACCAACACAAGCCCCCACGCCCACTTCTACACCTGATTTCTGGGAAAGGTTCTTGCCCCAGAGTGTGGAAACCACTTCCAATTCGTACTCGTTTTGGCTCACCCTCGGGCTGATTGTCGGGGCGGTGGCAGCCACGGCTTATATTTTGTGGCGGGTATACCGATTATTACAAAACACGGGATTTGCAATTACTTTGAGGGAGTTCTTGCGTTCTCCGTTTCGAGGGCTGGTGAATTTAGCGGCTGGGTTGAAGGATGAACGAAATCAACGTCAACAGGAGGTAAATGATTCTAAAGCTCAGGCTAAAAACTTGTTAGTGCGTGTGGAGAAAGCAGAGCAGGAACTAAATTTATTAACGGCAGAGAATCAAAAATACAAGATCAAAAAAGCACGTCAGGCATCTAAAGTTGGTCAGTTGTGGAGGTCGTTTAAGCAATCTCAAACAAGATTTAGACAAACAAACGCTCAATTTCAAAAACAGAAATCCGATTTGGAAGCACGAGCGAAAAAGGCTGAACAGGAACAAGAACGTCTGGAAACAGAAAAACAAAAATATCAAAGCAAACGCGCACGACAGGCGCCCAAAGTCGGTCAATTGTGGCAAAGGCTAAAAAAATCGCAAAAGGAATATCAATACGCCAGTGATGAACTCCAACAGGCGAGAGCTGATCTTCAAGACTTGAAGTCACAATTAAATAATTATTTGGAAGATGTTAATAATGCAAATAACAAAGAGGATGCTCTAGAAAAAAGCATAGCGGCATTTGATCTGGTGGAAACGCACGAAATAAAAGAAGCCGAAAAAGTAGTTGACGAGCTTTATCAAATTATCCGTTCTCTAATGGATAAACATTTTACTGATCCTGATGAACGCCAACAACAGATCGAGAAACTGGCCCTGCGCACAAAAGGAACAACTACTTTTATGGCATTATCTCGATTTGTACTTCGGGAAGAATGGGGAAAGCGTCCTCAACAGGCGATTAAAGATATCTACACCGGTTTGAAGACCAAAGATAATTATCGCTGGTGGCGTCTGTTATTTTTTGTTTCCAGAGAGGAAATTCCTGAGACAGAAGATTTTTCCAACAACGTCAAAGCAATTGCTCAGTTAACGGACAGTTTACAGGCAATCTATTCCAGTTCAGATAACTTTTTGGATTCACCCTTTGATGCTCAAATTCTGATTGCTAATGTCCGAGATAGTTTTTATAAGATGACAAAGGATACACAACAAAATGAAACCAGTAATTTCTAATCCTCTTGCATCCGATGGTCATAAAATGTGGGAATATTTTACTCAATTGTCTGAACAGTTGAAAAACCCTGATTATCCTTTCCCGAGCGTTGAAACTCCACAACTGTCAGAAGGCACCTTGGATGTTTGGCAAGATATTCGCGATCAATGTATAGCGAGTTTCTCTGCGCCGGAAACCAAAACTGAACGATTGAGGGCATTGAGTAAACTTGAAAGGTTTGGAGATATTTTAAATATCTCGGAAGGTCGTGTTCTTGTTATGTTGGCGCAAGCGTGGAAAAAGAGACTAGAACAATTCCCGTCAAAGCCTGCTGAACTCACCTGGAGGGTTGTTCCTCAACTTTCTTTTAACTCACAGGAAAACGGGTTCACCCCATATATCGCTGAGACCTGTTTTGCCTTGGTGGTAAGCAATGAGGGAGAGGGTTTTGCTTTCAATATCCATATTAAGTTATCAACTGAGTATGGAGAAATAGGGAAAGAAGATATCCTCAAGTTAGAGCCTAATAGCGAACATGTCACTAAGATTTTCAATGTAACCCATTTACAAACCATAGAAATTATTGTTGAGTTGGATTGGGAAGATATAAATGGCAAAAAACGGAATGATAAAGAAAGGAAGGGCTATAAGATTTCTGGTCTAGAGAAACTTCCAGAACAAGATCAGCCAGATCCTAAAAAACTAGGTAACAAATATGTGGCTGCTGATCGCCCCCTTCGTAAAGGAGAACCCTATGTGGGTACAGAACGAACTAACCTCCTCAAGACAATTAAAAATCAGATTTCGAAAGGCCAAGGTGATGTTTTCAATCTATGGGGTGGGCGACGAATGGGAAAAACATCATTGATTTATCGTCTCCTAGATGATTTAAGAGATCAACCGAATTCCGAGGAGCAAACTCCATGTGTCCCAGTTTATATAAATGCAATTTCCTTTATTCGACAAGACCCCTGGATGGCAAAGGACTTCTTAACTTTAGTTGCAGAAATGATCATCTCACAACTTGAAATTGAGGGTTATGAAACGCAAAATGCAAAAAAAACTTTAAGTAACCAGAACGATTACCATCAGGATGGGACTTCTATATCCTCTGAGAACTCTGCATTAACCTTACCGGAACAAGTTAAACCTAATAACTTGCCGGTTATAAAGGATTTCCAGGACTTCATTAATGGAGTTTTACCGGCCCTCGGTGGAAAGAATTTATTATTGATCTTTGATGATGCAGATGTGTTCGGGGAAAAAATTCATTTAACAGAAAACTACTTGGTTGTTAGAAATGAATTTGTCCATAAGGTTTGGGCAGTTTTCAAAGCACTCGCTGTGCAGCCTGAACAAGGCTCAAAAGGAGCTTTCTTTGTGATGTTTGCAACAGACAGAGCTTTGGGGAATTTGTGGGCGGAAGTTATAAATTCATCCCCTTTATCTAAGCGATTAGAGTTATTGGTGCGCGATGATGTAAACAAACTATTGGCTTGGAGCAAACCGCTGGAATATTCTCCTTTGGCCGCTGAATATTTCTGGTATGTTACAGGAGGACATCCAGCGCTTGGTCAATTAATTTGTGCTTTCATCATTGAGATGTGGTTAGAAAGTGAAGAAAAACCAGCCATAATTCCTCTAGGATTGGTGCAAGCGGTAGTGAAATCTTTGGTAGAAAATGCGGATTTGAAAGCGTATTTTAACTATATCTATCAATATAGTTTTTCCCAATCGGCTCGGGAGACATTAAATCAAATTGTTCAAGAAAAGCGAATAGATGAAAAGACTTTACAAATATCAATAGATGAACTGCCGAAAGCAATTCTGAATGACCTAAAAACCAGCCAAATGATTCGAGAAAATAACGGAAAATATTATCTCCGCATAGGTTTTTTCAAAATCTGGCTGGAAAACTGAGAGGAATAAATAATGGTTAATACACCGCTTTTTACAGATAAGCCTATCTTTAACGATGGTATTGATGGGTACTTTTATGGCGGTCAGGAAGGGGAGTCCAGGTATGAGGTTGTAGAAGGAATAAAGAAATGGTTTAGTACAGATGGACCGGGCGCAAATAGTAGTTCTACACTTGTATTGCTCGGGGTACCAAAAGTTGGCAAAACATCTACCCTTTATTTTGCACTTCAATCTTTGGAAGGCACCAATAAACCTCATAGTATATATTTGTCAGCCCCATTACAGGATGATCTAGAACAACTAAAAGAACATATTTTGGGCGAATTACAACCCATCGAACATGTAATTACATCTCTTCCAAGGGAAAGGTTAAGTAAATACAGGAGGTTTATCCGACAAATTAATCAGGCGATATCTCTGGAAAATTTTATTACCTTATTATCTAATTATTTGCCATACTTGACAGATTTATTAAAAGAGTTTGGTTTTTCAATTAAGATCGTTCTAATTATTGAACATGAAATTTCTTCATCAAAACAAATTGATCGCCTTGCTAATTCCTTTATAGATGCTGGGTATAAGGTCATTTTAGAACAACAGTCTTCATTTAGTAAATTTGCGCTAGACAAGACAGAAGCAATAAAGAAATTTTTTATACCTCCACTAAAAGATGAAGAAGCAGCCCGAATGATATTAGGTGATCATCCCAAAAATCGTAATCAAAATGGCATACAAAAGGAATACCCTTGTTTTTGTGTAAGTCGGAGTAGTGATTTTCCACAAATCCGAGCGGCAATACTTGACAAAGTAGGTTCTCATCCAGGTAACCTTCAGCGCTTGTGCCTGATGATAGAGGATGTTTATAATCCTAATGCCAAGACTCAGTTTGTTCAGGAATTAGATGTAGCTATCAAGAGAAAAGCTATACAGGACTATTTGAAAACTCAGCTCAATAAAATCGAAGAATTGTCTCAATACGAAAGTCCTGAAATTCTTGAGGCATTAATGCAATGGATCAATACTTATCATAATGAAGAAATTAATCTAATACGACCCCATGAGGGAATTTTGTTGGAATTGACAAAACCTGGGTTTGCATTTCAGGATAATGGTATTTGGACAATACCTGAATATTTACTTAAACACTACTCACTACTAAATGCTAACGTAAAAACTCTGAGCAACAACCATGTGAAAATACTAGTTGCGTGGATCATTTTCATCATACTGACCGAATCCCATCACCGTTATGATGAAATTCAAAGAGCTATTCCATCTCAAGTAAAATCCTATGTTTCTTCAATACCTCAGATATCCAATAATAAGAAGGAAATAATAAATCAAAGGTGGGCGATCAAGGAGCATTTGCATCAGATATTACAAAATAACTACAAATATCCACTGGACCATCACTTTGAGGAAGAAAGCCGAACAAGTATTAGTTCTCTCTTGTCCAATACTACCATTGTTGGGAATGACGATGCTTTGCTCCAAATTTATAACAACATAGGAATGGAAGCCCAAATAGGTCTTCCTTATAAGCAGTATTTTGGTGAAAGAGATAAAAGGGGAGAGATAGTTTCCAAAATAGTTCAATGGACAATGGAGGCTGGTAAATTGCCATTGCTTATTGAAGAATTTCACAAACAACTAGATAGCAAATCTAGTTGAAGAAACCATTATGAGTTACCGCGTCAAACTCTTCCTCATCACCGGCCTACTGGTACTTGCAACCATAACTGTTAAATTATGGTTGCGACCTTCATTTGACTTTCTGGTGAAAAATAATGAAACATTAGATGTATTAGCCAATTTTGTTCAGATAGTTTTAGGAATCGGTGCATTCCTATCATTTATTCTCGGTTTATATAGAATTTCCCCACAACCCCCTAGTAGAAATTCTCGAACACATCCTAACCCTATAGAAGGAGATAAAAACATGGAATATCAACTCGCAATCATTGTCTCATGGGCCTCATGGCTTTTAGCCGTAGGAGCCTATGAAACCACCAAAGCCGCCGGGCAAAGGGTAGGTGAAGAAGTAGGAGACATGATCTCCGATGCCATTCACCGCCTGTTCAATGGCACACCGCCTCCTAATGTTACAGATGCCACTATGTTACAAAACCTTGCTAAAGCAAATGCACAAGGAACCAATCGCCCCTTATTGGAACAGGTTGAAAGAGAGACCGTAACTGTGTTGACCAGGATGCTTTCGGATGTTACCCGACTTCATCTGGAAGATATGCAAACTATCTATAGGGAGATTGGCATGTTGGCAAGTAAAGGACGTCCCTTTGTAGCATTCTTTGGGCCTAGAGACAATAGACCGGAAATTGCTAGCGAGATTGTTTTATGGGCAAGAAGTCAGGGAAAATTGGATCAATTAGTCAAACTGACCCGTGCCCAAAATGAATACCGCGCGTAGTCACGAAAAACGCGACCAAACAACTTTTCGCCCTAATCTTCCTATCCCATCATAAGGACTCCCCCCCATGCCCATCCCCTACATCCTCCTCGAAAACCACCTCACCAGCGACCCGGATGACTACATGGCCCGTGTCAGTTCCTGCGAAATTTAAAAAACATACAGGTATGTCGCAAAATCTTGGGCAGGATGAAATCTGACCATCCTGCCCAAGCTAACCATCTTCGGACAAAAGAATTAACTACGCAATGTGCAACTTTTTTCGATCTACATATAGCCATTCAAGGCATTTTTATAAACAATTGCCCATATCTGGCGCATTGGTGGTGAGTCGAAAATTCCCGACTGCCACTTTCGGTAAAATCGCGTTAGACAAATCTGTCCAAATATGGCGAAAAGTGTTTATTTTTCTGAAATAGTGCCATATATAGGCCACGAGAAAGTTGCACATTAGGTTTAACTGTATTTTAGACCAACCTGGTAGCTATACAAATGGAAGCCCATATCCATTTAGGAAAACAACATGAACGATTGGGACGATTCCCCCTCCAAAAATCGCGGCGCAGGATGCGCCGGGAGTGCCGGTATCATCATGGGTATCGTGGCACTTTTGCTGGTTCTGGCGCTTGGCGTAGTGATCTTTCAAGGACAGCTTTGTAATTACTTATCATTACCCAATTGTCCCCCGAAACGCCCGGTGGTTAACATTGGTCAATATTTAGAGAAGGCGAACCAGCTCACTACGGTTAAATTCACCGATGTTTTTATCATGGATGCAAAAGAAGAAAATGTCATTGATGCGATCTTTATTGATATCCCTATCGGCGCGCTCACCGTGGTTTATGCAGTTTATGGAGAGGTTTGGGCAGGCGTCAATTTGGATGAAATCGATCCTAATAGTGTCCTCATCGAAGAAGAGAGCGTCACTATTTCTCTCCCGGCCCCCGAAATACAAAATGCGGGAAATGTCATTGTTGAATCGCGTTCTGAAAAATATGTGTATCAAGAAGGATTTCCCCCCTCTAATACGACCGCCATCGCCCTTACAGAGGAATTAGAACAATATGCAAGCAATCAGATCATCAACGATGCTTGTAATGCCGGAATTCTGGATGAAGCCAATAAAAACGCTGAGTTGGTACTTCAGGTTTTGTTTGAAACCGCCGGATTTACCGAAGTCAATATCATTACCCAATCTGGGCATTGTCCCTAAAGACTGAACTTAAGGTGCGGGGAACGTGGGGAGAAATGGCCAGAATTTTGCTTTTTACCTCCACCCCACATGAACGTATTCAACCTTTGAAATCCGAGCGGCGAAGTGTCGTCACTCCCCATTCCTTTGTGCAGGTTTGAAAAACAACGAGAAACACTATCATGCAAACCAGATCCCTGATTTTCCCGATCTCTAAATACTCAAAACATCTCCTTCTGATTTTAGGATGTGCCTTCCTGATTTACGGATGTGCTGGTGCTCCTAATTATTCTTATGACCGAGTCCCTGAAGGGGAAGAAATCATCACCCGGCCCCCTGAAATCGAAGAAGTAGATAATTGTGAAAGCGATCTTCTGGTCGAGAAAACTGTTTCTCGAACTGTCTCCTTTGCTGAGACGGTGACCCTGGATAGAGAAGAGGTTAATAGTGCCTTGATTCAGGCTGGAGTAGGAGCAGGGATTGAGGGGATAGAAGCCTCTTTACTTGGAGAAATTAAACATGAAGTCACCGATAAGTATGGGGCGGGCCTGGAAAGTGGGCAAGCCAGAACCGAGACCCTCATGGTCCAGGTAAAGCCAAAGCGCAAAGCCATTGTCACCCTGAACTGGCTCGAAACCTGGGAGTTTGGATATTTCTCTGTGTCCAAAGATGGCAAGGCGGTAGGAAATGTTTCATATCGGTTGTTGAAAGATGTCCAACTGAACACCAGCCATATCCGGTCGATCAATTGCGGATGGTGGGGGCAGACCCAAAAATCACTCATCACGTTTTGGGACATCACCGCCTCCAAAACGCTCCAGCAATTGACAAACACCTGGCCTTTCCATCACCTGGAAGTCACGGTGCCAACCATTCTTGGTTTTAGCGGATTAGGTTTCCTGGCCTATCGAAGAGCGCGTCGTTCCTACATTCAGCCTGAAGGCCCAACGGACCCCTGGGACGCCTGAAAAAAGTTTCCTTAAGAGTGTTAGAACCCCCGATCGATCTCTCATCCCCAATAAATACTCAGTCACTACCCTCTAATCCCTAATTCCCCCCCATGTTCACCACCCTCCCCCCCAACCTCCGTGCCGCCGCCCTCTTCGCCGTCCCCTTCATCGCCGTAGACTTCTTCAACTACTTCTCTGCGGGCACCGCCCTCGTGATCTCCCTCCCTATCCTCGCCTTGCTGTATGCGGGCTGTGGCATGTTGGGCGCGAAATTCGCCAGGGAGAGTGGTGGGGGCGTGTCGTCTGCCTATACCGGTGCCCTGACCGGTTTAACACTTTGGGCGATCTCCCTCGCGGTCAACGTAGTCATTGGCCTGATCCTGGGCACTTTAACCCTGGGGGCCACCCTTTTTGCCAGCGTCCCCTACCTATGCCTCTGTGGCCCCTTTCAACTGATTGGTGGAGGTCTGATGGGCGCGGCAGGCGGTTGGCTGTATCAATACTACAACCCCATAACCCACTAAATCCGTTCCTTTCTAAATCCGTTGTAGATGCCCCGTCCGAAATGGCTTAAAAAGGCCACCCACCTCGTTCAAAAAGTCGCCCTGGAAGTTCTGGAAAACACCACCGAGACGGAAATCCTCGCCGTAACCGACCCGTTTGAAATCGTTGAACTCCTCGGCGCAAAACTTCCCTCAGCCGCCCTTAAAGTGGCAAAGGAAGAAGTTCGCCAGGAACGTCGCCGCCCTATCCCCGCAGATGTCAAGCGTGCGGTATTGGCCCGCGATGGTCATGCGTGCGTTGTGTGCAAATCCAAAGCCCCCCTCCATCTTCATCATTACATCCATGTGGCCAATGGGGGCGAAAATACCACCGGAAACCTCGTGACCCTTTGCGCCAATCACCACTATCTGGTCCATGCCGGAAACACCCCCCTCAAAAAACCCTGCACCGTTCCCCTTCTCCCCACCCCAAAACCGCACAAACCCTGATCATCCCCCTCTCGTTTTCCCCTTATCTCCTTTTCTCCCCTTCCCCTCTTCCCCCATGACCCCTCCCCCCTCCTCCCGTTACCTCGGCATAGACCTCGGCACCACCAACTCCAGCGTGTGTTACACCAGTTTCAACACGGGTACGCAGAAGTTTGACGAACCGCGCCCCGTGCGGTTTGGCAACGACCAAACCCTTTCTTCCATGTTGTTGTTGGATGTGTACGGACAAAAAGTGGTGGCCAGTGGGCAAGCGGTTTACCGCCACCCCGATTACCTGCGCTACCCCGAACGCGTGCATCAGGAATTCAAACTCAACCTGGAAAAAGACCCCAGCGCCGCCCATTACACGCATCTGCTGGCCGGTGAATTGCTGAAAAACCTGCAACAAACCCTGAACACGCGAGACCTCGCCCCGGATGAACACCAGACCTCGGTGGGGGTGCCCGCTGAATGGCAACTGCGTCACCCGCAAAAAGTTGCCCTCGTTGAAGAAGCGGCGCGCCGGGCTGGGTTTCCCAACGTTCAGGCCGTCGTCGAACCCATTGCGGCCATGTATTTCCACGCCTTTTTGGGCGATCTGCGTTTTGAAGATCGTCCCCAACGCTGGTTGGTCATTGACATTGGTGGGGGTACGACCGACCTCGCCCTCGTCGAAACCACCGAGGCCGGACAACACCCCAAAATCCTGCACACCTTCGGACGCGACTTTGGCGGCAAGGACTTTGACCGGCTTTTGCTCGAACAATGGTTCCTGCCGCGTTACTGGCTGGGACCAACGCCCACCCCCAAGGAACGGCTCGATTTGTTGCAGTGGATTCGAGATTTCAAGGAGAAATTTTCGGATCGGATTCAACGAAAGCAGGATAAATTCAGCACCAGTTGCCGCTTAAGCAATGTCCGAAATCCAGTCACATTGACCCGGCAGGAGTTCGAGACCGCAGACCTGGCGAATGGGTTGATTGAACGTTTTGCCGGGCTGCTAGGGCAGGGGATGGCCGGGTCCGGGCAAAATGTGCGGGCGGTGGATCGTGTCATCCTGACCGGGGGCAGTGCGCGCTGGTACTTTGTCCGGGAAGCGGTAGATAGCTGGTTCGGGCGGGAAGCATCCGTGCTCTCGGCGAACCCGGAACTCACGATTGCCAAAGGCTTGTCGCTCGCCCACACGGGTTTTAAGGTGGAAGCGGCCCTCGCCCCTGCCCTTCCTCCGGAATCCCCCGCGGTGTCGGACCTTGAAAACATTGATCTCTCGACCGCAGACCAACATCCGACCGCGTTAAACCCCGAACGTTGCCGCCAGCAAGCCCGGGCGTTTTACACCAAATACGCCACAATGGCGGGCGCAGTGGGCCTGGTGCTTTCGCCTATTCCGGGGGCCTCTCAGCCCGTTTTGTCCGGGATTGAAGGTAAACTCGCGATGGAAATTGCGAAAGTGTATGGCTACCAATTCGATCTCAAAGAAATTGCGGCCATTGCGGGAGGCATTCTCGCGGGGGGCACCCTGGCGAAAGTGGTGGTGATGGAAGCGATGACGTTTGTGCCGGGGATCGGCTGGGCGGTCAAAGGAGGGGTAGCCGCCGCCGCCATTCCCGCCATGGGCGAAACCTTTATCAAATACTTTGAATTTCGCCGTTTTTCCAGCCCCCCGCCGCCTCCTGCCGGGCTATTGAAAGAGTAAGTAGATTTTATTCGTCGTCCAGGTTCCGTATTGCGTATTCCGTGTTTCGGCCTTACGCAATACGGAATACGCAATATGTTGTGTAGATTTTTTTACAATGACCACCCCCCCACAATATCTCCTCAGTATAGACTTTGGCAGCGCCTACATCCGTGTCGCCAAAACTCGTATAGACCCTGCCCAGTCAGGCGTCCTCCTCCCCCAACTGGTGGAATTCAACGGCGAGCGTCATCTGACCAATGCCATTCTCCTGACCTCTGACCTGACCGGTTATGAAGAAGTAGGACAGGAGGTCTTTACCAGTGGTCTGGCCGAGACGCCTGACCTGGTTTTTTCCGCCCTGTCTCTGGATGAGCCGGATGAACCGCGTACCACCGCCCTGACGCATCTCCTGAAATACATCGCCCAGACCCTTGAATTGGACCGTTTATCCGAGGACGAGCGCGCTTCCTGGAAAACATTCATTGGCCTGCCGGTGCAGAGTAAGGAAGGCCCCCAGTGGGAAGCCGCGCTAAAAGCGGCAAACTTCCCCACTCCCCAAACCTTGCCTGCCGCTCCGGCAATCCTATGGGGGACTTTGAATGGTGCGCCCCCTCCGGGTCAGTATTTGGTCATTGATTGCGGGGCAGATTACACGCGCATGGCGTTGTGCCGTGTGGAGGCCTCCCAGACCATGCTCCTGGCTAGTCGTTACGGGCGTCCCGGCGGGCGTGACTTTGACCGGGCACTGACGCACCATTTCAGCCAGGTTTTGGCAAATTCAACCGTACTGAGTTCTTCGCAACGTCTGGAACTGGCGCACTTTGTCGAAGAATTCAAGAAGACCTTTGCTCAAGAATGGGCGCAGGGTCATACGGGGATTGAATATGTCTATCCGGTTCCCTCGGAGCAGGTGGTCTTGAGCCTAAAACAGGAAGACTTTGTCGCCTCCACCCTGGCAGGCGAACTGATTGCCGAATTTCGCAACCTCGCGGAACGTTTACTGGCCCCGCATACATCGCTCCCCTTGGATGGTATTTTCCTCGCCGGGGGAGGCGCTCACTGGCCCTTTGTGATGGAATGGGCAGAGCAAAAAGTAGGGAAAGAAAAAGTTCACCGGAGCGAGTACCCCGAAGAAACCCTGGTGCGTGGTCTGCCGTTCCTGGCGATGTCAGGGGCACATGTGACCGAGGTTCCACCTCCCCGCCCTTCCCAACCCCTGCCTCCCCCACCTGTTCAACCTCCCCCCGTCGTTCCCCCGCCTCCTCGTATTTCGCGTCCACGGATGGCCCCCTGGAATGTCTTTTGGCTGGAATTCTTGGGCGGGCTGGTCGGTTTGATGGGCTTGGGTTGGTTTTTTGGGGTGAAAAACCTGCTGTTAGGGTGTGGCGGCCTCTTGGGGTGGTGGGTGATTTTAGCGGGTTTGATCGCCTTGAGCGTCGCCGCATTGGTCAACCCGTTGTTATTTTTGTGTGTCATCCCGGTTTGGTTCGGTATCCCCCTGCTATCCGCCATCTTTGCCTACCAGGCGCAAAAGAAAACAGCGTCCTGATTACCTCCCAGAAACCCCTTCTCCTCCTTATCTACCCTATTTACCCTATCTACCTTATCTACCCATTTCATGCTAACCCGTTACTCCCCCACCCCTCTCGCCGCCCCTCCCACCCCGGAAGAAATCCAACGTCAACTCCCCGAACGGCTTGCTGCCGCGTTGGAAAGGCGCTGGTACGAAGATTTTGCCCCTTACGTCCAAGCCATCGCGCCCCATGCCGGAGGCGATGTCCAGGCCGAAACCCGCCTCCTGGAAATTTTGGAAGTGAAACACGGCCCGGATAAAGCGCGCAGCCTGCACTTGCTGAACATGCAAAACGTCCTCAGCAGTTTACGAGATGGTAGCCATAGTTTGTTGTACAGTGTGAGCAGTAACGGGCAGAAAATTAAACTCCATATGGGCGTGCGCCACTTTCAAGATCGTGCCATGCCCCTCTCGACCCATGACTATGTAGATGTCCTATCCCGCGCCCTTCGCAGTAACTACCCTGGCATTGTCCTCAGCCCAACCCCCATTCCCCATGAAGAATATGACGAAGCCTTGCTTTACCCGCTCGAAAACAGCCGGTATCTGGCAGGCATCACGGGGATTCCCTCGCTCAAACAGGATATGAATAGCGCCTTTGCCCAAAGCATTGACCGCTTTGTAGATGCGTTGCGCGGAGAAAGTTACAACCTGCTCGTTTTGGCTGAACCGGTTTGGGATAACCAATTGAACGATATTTTATTTCGTCTACGTCGGTTGAGCGAGGAAATTCATCTGTTGGTCAATCAGACGATCTCCAAAACCCGAGGCGAAACGCGCACGGAAGGCCAGTCTACGGGGACCTCGACCGGGGTGACGATTGGTTTTGGGGGCTTGAGTTCGATGTTGTTTGGCCCCTCCATCAACCGGACAATGAGCAAAGGCACTTCCTTCCAAAGTGGGATTTCTGAAAGTGGCACGCTCACCCAAGACGCGCTCAATAAAACCGCGCAGTTTTGTGAACAAATGTTGGATCATTACCTGACTCGCATTCAGAGCGCCCGCAATCTGGGCTTCTGGAATGTGGGGGTGTACATCGCGACAGAAAGCCAGAACACGTTTTTGCGAACCCAGGGCATTGCCCGCAGTCTGTACGCAGGCCAACACACCCATTTTGAACCCCTTCGCATTTTGGACCTGTCGTATGCCGATGCCGCCCGCCATGCCCTCGCACATTTGCGAAATCCGTATTTGGAGACCGGAGGTCACGAAATCCACCCGCTAGGGAAGGAATTTCATAGTTTGGGTACACCTTTGACGACGGAAGAGTTATCTACCTTGGTTAGCTTGCCCAATCAAGAGGTGCCAGGGTTGCATCTCCGTCCAGTAGCCGATTTCAGCCCCAATCCACCTCTGGGAGGGGATTTGGTATTAGGGCAGGTGATATATCGGGGAGAAATTCTCCCCAACAGCCCGGTTGCCATCGAAACAGAAACGCTGGCAAAACACACGTTTATCTCGGGCATCACAGGTGGGGGCAAGACCAATACTTGCATGATCATGCTCAAGGCGGCGGTTGAAAAAGGTAAACCTTTTTTAGTCATTGAACCCGCTAAAACGGAATACCGCAGTCTCCTGGCCGATTCAAGCCTCAACCCTCTCGTGCATATCTTTACCCTGGGAAACGAAAATGGTGCACCGTTCCGTCTTAACCCGTTTGAGTTCGAGTTGGGGTTCAACCTGTTAACCCATATTGATCTGCTGAAGGCGGTTTTTAATGCGGCGTTTCCAATGTATGCCTCAATGCCCTACATTTTAGAAGAAGCCATTTTGAAAGTTTATCAAGACCGGGGGTGGGATGTCGCGCGTTCAGTCAACTTGCATCTTTTGCATGACTCCCAGGCCGATCACCGAGATTATCTCCCCACCCTCGCCGATTTGTACGAGACGGTCGAAGGTGTGGTTCTCAGCAAGGGCTACGATGTACGCCTGACCCATGACTTGACCGCGGCCTTAAAAGCGCGTCTTCAAAGTCTACGGTTGGGTGGCAAAGGGATGATGTTGGATACCCAGCGTTCCATCTCGTTTTGCACTTTGTTGTCCCGCCCTATCGTGTTGGAATTGCAGGAAATTGGAGATGATGATGAAAAAGCCTTCGTCATGGCATTGCTACTCATTCGCTTGTATGAATACTGCCGCCAAAACCGACAGGATGCACAGGGCCGGTTACAGCATTTGACCTTGATCGAAGAAGCACACCGCCTGCTTAAAAACATCCCGACGCAGGTCTCTGCTGAAAGTGGTAACCCACGTGGTAAAGCGGTGGAAATGTTCACCGATATCCTGGCAGAGATACGGGAGTATGGGGAAGGCTTTGTCATCGTTGATCAGATTCCTTCCAAACTCGTCCCCGATGTGGTGAAAAACACCAATCTTAAAATCATCCATCGTTTGGTCGCGGATGATGATCGCACGTTTGTAGGGAATGCGATGGGTCTGGATGCCGATCAAAAAGCCCACCTGGTGAGAATGCGTCCCGGGGAAGCGGTCATCCATAACCAGGAGACATATAGCCCCCTGTTGGTACAGATCAAACCAGCAAATAAAGTTGCCCTGAAAGCGGTTCTCCGGCGGGACGAGCAAGCCTTGATCTTGCAGAGTGCAGCCACCTTCCGGCAATACGCAGGGGAAGATTATCGTCGCTGGCCTGGGTGTTTTCATTGCCCCACGCCTTGTACGTTCCTTTCGGGTAGCAATCAGCCTGGGGCACGAGAGGCGCACCTATTTCGTGCTTTTTTTGGGGCGCTCCTCTATGGCACATCCCAGGCAGTGTGGGAAAGATGGCAAAGTCTCTATACGGAAATCGAGGCCTCGCTCCGGCCCAGGTACGCGCCCAAAATGTGGGCGCAACATAATAAGGGGATCCTCTTCTGTGCGTTCGTACAGCATACACGACTATCCGCTGCCTTTTTTTACAGTTACTACCAACACCAAGCACGAGGAGCATTTCGGAGTTTGATTGAGGTAGAACGCCAGGTAATGGCAGCCATTCTTTTTCTGCTCGAAAAACACCCGATAACACTTCCGAACAAATCACTGATGGCCATCCAACAGATTTTTAGAGACCAAATGGCGCAGATCCCAGCCGCCACCCGCCCTGGTTGCCGGGCTTGTCAGCGGCAGTGCCATTTTGGAATCCTGGTTCAGTTGCACCCAGGACTCCAAAAAGACGCACATCCTCAGCTTGCCCAAACTCTGGTGAAAATTATGAATGCCCCGCCGGACACGGAACTACGTGGGCAATTGACGCACTACAAAAAAACTGCCCGGGCTGTGGTGGATTTTGCCCAACAACAAACTCAGGAGACAGCCCCGCTTCCAAAAGAAGAACTGCCACATTTGGCTTATTGTTTTTTGACAAACGTATTTGACAACGCACAGATGCTGGAAAATTTTCAGCAAGCTATTCAAAAAGAAATTTTGTGAATACAAGGAGAATTCATGTTAAAGATTGTCACTTTGGACCACAAACACCTGGCCAACCTTTACCAGGACCCCGGCCTGCCTCCGCGTCTCGAAATCATCGAGGAAAAGTTGCACGCCGAATTAGAGGCCTTTTTTCAAAGAATTCAGGCAGACAAAATTTATTTAGTGGGTGGGCGGACTATCTCCCATGGCGATCAAGTCGTTCGCCAGACCCACCGAAAGCAGGTGATGCCGGGGGACCCTGATTTTCTTTCGGGGGTGCAGGATATGCTCACGCGCCAAAAAGTGACCCTGGGAGGCGTCCGGGTACGTGGTTTATTGATTGGAACCCAGGAGGGCGGTCATGTCTGATTTCAACGACTTTGACATACCATCCGACGCGGGCGAGCCCCCAGATTTTTCGGACTCCGAAGCAGGGACGCTTGATCCTGCTGTGGACAACGTTCTTTTAGGTGACGCCCCGTTCGATGATGTGAGGACTATTCAAGATACCGATGTCGCCAACTTTGACGCTTCCGAACTGACCACAACCGAAGAAGTAGGTGCTTACATCGAAGAAAATATTCCTTCCGAACATCTGGAAGGATTGGACAGCATTGAGTACGTAGATGATCAGAAAGCTCATGAACAGGGCCTATTGGGTGTTTGGGATCCAACTGGAGACACTACTCACATCGAAGTCTACCCCCACGACGACGAGGGCGAGCTATACGACACCATTGCCCACGAAATTGGACATAACGCTGAGGCCAACCTGCCTGCTGAAACCGTAGAGACCTGGAACGATTTATACGAGGCGAGTGAACAGGATGAATTTGTCTCTAACTATGCCATGTCAGACCCAGCGGAAGATTTCGCAGAAACTTATTCGTTCTACATCAACGATCCTGAAATGGTCCAAAGCACTTGTCCCGACAAATATGACTTTATGAAAGATAATGTTTTTAACGGGCAGATGTACCGAACGGATGATCCTTTACCGCCCGCGGATGATCTTCCCGAAGCCCCTCCTGATCCCGATGATAGTTTTACCATTCACCCCCAGCCGGGCGGTATTGAATATGAGCCTACTCCCGAGGGAGAACCGATTAATGTTCCCAACCCAGAAGGAACCGTTCCTACGCCGCCAGAAGGATGGCAGCCAGGTGGGCCGGAGTTCGGGTTTTAAAATTCACACGATTCTAATTACTCCCCCGCCAATTTTCTTATCCGCGCTTTTGAGAGGCGCGGATTTCTTTCATTAAAAGACGGGAATGAATAAATACTTTCGAAATTCAATGTTTCCCCCACCTACTTCACGAAGAGTACAGTCATTGTACGACGATATTTTCGCCGTTCAATAGCTTTTTCGATGACATCTTTCAGGTCTGCCTTCCCCGCCATCACGGCTGAAAGCGTTTCAAAATGGCTTTTGGTTGTATTCGCAATAACCATTGCCAAAGTAGTCTTCCCCGTCCCCGGTGGCCCCCAAAGCAGGATCGAAGAAAACAACCGATCCGCCTCAATCGCCCGCCGAAGCAGGCGTCCTTCGCCGACAATATGCTGTTGCCCGACATACTCATCCAACGTCCGCGGCCGCATCCGCGCGGCGAGCGGGGCATCCGTTTTCATTTGTTGTTTTAACGCGTGGTCGAAGAGGTCCATACGGGGGATTTTATCATGTTCGGGGGTTCAAAGCCTGCCTTATTCCACCTCAAACACCTTCCCTCTCGGCACAAATGGCAAATGCGTCCCCTTCGGCATCAAATACGCATGCTCCCGATGCACCACCAATCGGTCACACTGCCCGTCCGTAATGATGAGCAGAGGGCCGTCCGGGGGGAAATCCTCGACGCGTTCGAGCAGGTCAATGCCAGGTTGTAAGAACGTACCGCCGCGCCCGCGCACTTGCACCGTCCCGGCCAGGCTCTCGGGGGCGAGGTAGCCCTGATCGTAAGTGACCGCATCGCAGAAAACCACCCGCACGCGCGGAACCTCGCGCGCGAGACTGTAACTGCTGATCGCACCCAGGGCTTTCGCGAGGATTCCCCGCTCCATCGAGCCGGATGTGTCCAGCACCACGCCAAAGGTGCGGGCGCGTTGCGCGTCTTCCACGGAAACCCAACGGGGGCGTGGGATGTCGGGGGTGGTGGCCTGACGGCGGCTGGGGCGGGCGTAGGAGCGGGTTTTTTCGAGCGGGGGGAAATGTTCGTCGAACCAGTGGGCCAGTTCCACATCCCAGGGTATGGGCGGTTGGCTGAGGGCGCGGATTTCTTCGATCAGCCCCGCGGGGAGCAGACCGCGCCCGGTGCTTTCGTAGTAACTCAACCCCTGCCCCAGACACCGGCGGTAAAAATCATCCAACGCCATCCCCTCCCGCGTGTGGGCAGATTCCGTGTCGAGCATGTCCCCTAACCCCACCCCGCGCAGGGTCGCCAGTTTGCGGTAGCGGCGCAGGTCGTTGACCATCCGATCATACAGGGCCTCCGCCGAGATACCTTTCAATTCGGGATCATAGAGCGCGCCGATTTGGGGCAAACTCCCCAGCCCCATTTCCATCAGCCAGCCGTTAATGACGTAATCGCACGCCACATTCCAAAGATAGGGATCACGTCCCTGACAGCGCGCGGCGTGGCGCAAGCCCACATGCAGAAGTTCGTGCGCCATCACGAAACGACTTTCGCGCTCGTCCAGCCTGGCATGGGGGTTAATGTAGATTTCTTGCAGGTCAGCATCCACCGCGGCCACGGTAATTTGCAAGCGGGCGCACAGGTTGGCATCTTCGACCAGCGTGAACGCGGCGGCCAACGCGCCGAGCAAGGGATAACTGCTGATAAACCACTCCCGCGCCCGGGCGGCCACGGATCGCAGACGTTTGCCCCCGCTCAAACTGGATTCTTCGCCCGCCGCGACGCGCACCGCCTGGGTCACGGCTTGGGCAAGGCCGTGTCCAAAGAGTTCGGGCCAGTTAATCTCCCGTCGCCAGCGCAAGTATTCCCGCGCTTGTCCCTCGTCCTCCATATCCGAGGCTTTTGGCCCCGCCATGCCCAGACCTTGCAGGGGTTCGGGAATCCCTTCGCGGCGAAAGAGATGGGTCAGTTTCTCTTCATTTTGGGTGGGTAAGTCTTGGGGTTTGGGAAAGTTGGCGGGGGGGCGGCCCAGGCGTAAATCGGCGAGAAAACGAGCGACCACGACCTCGCACGCGGCCTGCCACTCGCGCGGGGTCTCGTTGGGCCGGAAGTGCCCCATCCCCAAATGGAGTAGGGTGTGGGCGAGCGTATACACCCATTCTTCGGGTTCGGCGCGGCGGGTGGGGTGGACGTACAGGATGCCCGTGCTGGTGACAACCACCCATCCCTCGGGAGGGCACCGGTTTCCCTGCGAACGGTTGAGACTGGCGCGGAGCAGGAGTGGTTCAAAGATGGGATGCGCCTGCAAAAGGGCTACCCCGGCATTGAAATTGAGCGTAGCCGGATCGAGGTCGGGCGTTTTGCGTTTTTTAGGCATTGCGCTTTTCGACCAACCGGGGCAGGTCCCGTACGATTTCCACCATCAACCAGGCGGGGAGCGCACTGCCATCTTCCCCCTCAGCCACCACCATTTGAGCGATTTCCAGGCTGAGGGCGGCGAGGTCTTTGATCAAGGCTTTGCCTCGAAAAGCAAGGTCGCGTTGGGCTTCCCCCAGGGTCTCACGCTCGGCGGGGAGTTCTTTGATCAGGCGGGCGCGCAGAGAATGAGCGAGAAAGTAGAGCACATCCCGGTCTTCTGGCTTGTTTGGCCACCCCATGTCCCCTTTAAAAATGGCATTTAACTGATATTGGCTACTGACTTGTTTGACGAACGCTTTGAATTGCCCGGCGTGTTGGGGAGACAGACACCCTAAGGCCAACGCTTCCAGCCAGACAGGGTCAAGCGGTTCGCCAAAGGCGTGGAGGGCATCGCTGAGGATGTGCCAGGCGCGCGGGGTGGAGAAGGGTTCTTCGTGTTTGGGCGGCTGGCTCCACAGATGATCGGGGCGGGTCTCGATGTAGTGGGTCACAAGTGGGTGAATGTCGTTTTGATAAGCCCATTCCAGCCAATCCCGGTGCGAGACGCGCAGATGCACATGCACCATCCGGTTAAGGAGCGCCGACGACATGGGCCGCACGATGGCATTATCCTGCGCGCGGTTCCCCGCCCCGATCACCACCGAGCCTTCGGGCAGGGTGTATTCCCCGATGCGTCGTTCCTGGATGAGGCTGTAAAAGGCTTTTTGGACTTCGTGGGAACAGGCGTTGAGTTCATCCAGAAACAGGCAATACGGTTCTTTGCGGGCGATCAGGCTGGGGGGACAAAACCGGCTCGTCCCATCCACGATTTGCGGGACGCCGATCAGGTCTTCCGGGGCAAGCTGACTCCCCAGTAGCGAAACGCACACCAACCCCACAGATTCCGCGAACTCTCGGACGATAGACGACTTCCCAATCCCCGGCGGCCCCCAAATAAATACAGGCCGCACCGGGGCGACGGCGAGGAGAAAGTCAAAGAGTTGTTTTTGGGTGATGGTGAGGGGGGTGTTCATTTTATAGGTACATCATGTCCCAAATTGCCAGTTTTCCAATATCCGTTCAATCCCCGCCTCCACCTCCACCCGCGCCGCCTGCCGCGCAAGGCCCTGGCTCAAAAGCTGATCGTAATTCGTCTCCGCGTGCCGGATATGGGCGCGCACCGCGAGCCGCACCGCTTTCTCGTCCAGTTGTTTGGCCGAGGCGGAACGGCCCACCCGCCCGCTGTACTTTTGGCAGGCGTGTTCGGCGATGGCGATATCCCGTCCGGGCGGGCAATGCGGGAAGAGTACACGCACCCGCGTAGCGAACTGGGCGACGTACTCCTGATCGAGTTCCGCGCGGCGCACCGTTTCCCGGTCTTTGCGCCGCGCCCGCACCTCCGCGTCGGCGAAACATTCCTGCTCGGCCTGGGCCAGCGCGGGTTCTTCCACCAACAACCCCTGCCGTTCGTACCGCTTGCGGGCGCGGCTCCATTTCAGCACCACGGCGGAGAGGGTGGAGTGCTTTTTGGCCCGGCGCGTGAGGGCGGCGTCCCCCGCGGGGAGGAAAAGCAAATGATCGAGGTCGGCACACGCCAGGCAGAGCGCACCCTGGTTTTCAACGAGCATAATCCACGCGTGCGCGCCGAGCGCCTCGCCACATTCGGCGCAGGTGACTTCGTTGGTGGCGATGAAAACTTTAATTTCCATTCAACACCTCATCCTCATACAAAATCTCATACTTATACCCCTGCTCCGTCAAAAACCGTTGCCGGTTCGCCGCAAACGATTGGTCAACGGTATCCCGCGTGACCAGGGTGTAAAAATGCGCCATCGAACCGTCTTTTTTCGGGCGGAGAATCCGGCCCAGGCGTTGCGCCTCTTCCTGACGACTGCCAAACATCCCCGAAATTTCAATCGCCACACTCGCATCGGGCAGGTCAATGCTGAAATTCGCCACCTTCGACACCACCAGCCGTTTAACCGCGCCCGTGCGGAATTGCTCGTACAACTTCTCCCGCTCGCGGACGGGTGTCTGCCCGGTGATGAGCGGGGCGTCCAGCAACGCGGCGATTTGATCCAACTGATCGAGATACATCCCAATGACGAGGGTGGGTTCGTCCGCGTGTTTCTCGACCAGCGTGCGGAGAATGGGCAATTTGCGCGGGTTGTGGGCGGCCACGCTGTACTTGTTGCGTTGATCGGCCAGCGCGTACTCCATCCGCCAATCTTCGGCGAGCGGAATCCGCACCTCGTGGCAGAACGCGGTCGCGATCCAGCCCTGTTTTTCCAGGTCTTTCCACGGCACGTCGTACTTTTTCGGGCCGATGAGCGAAAACACATCGCTTTCCATCCCATCTTCCCGCACGAGCGTGGCGGTCAGTCCCAAACGGCGGCGCGCTTGCAGTTCGGCGGTGATGCGGAACACGGGCGCGGGGAGCAGATGCACTTCGTCGTACACGATCAGCCCCCAGTTCCGGGCGTTGAACACCTCAAAATGCGGAAATTCTTCCACGCCGCCCGTTTTGGAACCCCGTTTGCGGTACGTCATAATCTGGTACGTGCTGATCGTGACCGGGCGGATCTCTTTCGTCAGGCCGGAATATTCGCCAATCTGATCGGGTTCGAGGGTGGTTTTGTCGCGCAGTTCGCTAATCCATTGGCGGACGGCGACGGTGTTGGGGGTGAGGATGAGGGTGGATGCCTGCAACTCCGCCATCGCCGCCATGCCCACGATGGTTTTGCCTGCCCCGCACGGGAGGACAATCGTCCCGCTCCCGCCGCGCGCCGAGCCCCCCGCGTGGAACACCTCCGCCGCCTCCCGTTGATACTGCCGCAACCCAAACGAGTCGCCGTCCCCGGTCGTGGGGCGCAACGCGAAGGGGAGGTGTTCTCCGGTGACGTACCCGGCCAGGTCTTCGGCAGGGTAGCCGATTTGCACCAACGCCTGTTTGAGGTGCCCGCGCATCGCCGGGTTGATGAGCACCTGCCGGGGGTTGAGTTGTTGAAGCAGGTAGGGCTGGACTTTTTTGTGCCGGAGAATTTCGGTGATGAGGATCGGGTCCTCGCTGATCAGGATGAGCGCGTCCCCCTCCCGAATCAATTTCACCCGCCCGAACCGGCTGACGGTCTCTTCGATGTCCCGGCTGACGTTGGCGGGGAGCGGATATTTGCTGAACGTGTCCAATGCTCCGAGGATGTGCCCCGCGTGCATCCCCGACGAGGCCGCGTTCCACAGGGAGAGTGGGGTGATGCGGTAGGTGTGGATGTATTCGGGCGATTTTTCGAGTTCGGCAAAGCGCGCCAGGGCATCCCGCGCGAGGACGTAATCGGCGTGGTTGACTTCGAGGAGGAGGGTTTTGTCGCTTTGGACGATGAGGGGGTTGGTGGGGTGGGGCATGGGGGGAGAACGTAGAATGTAGAGCGTAGAACGGGGGATCGAACGCAGATGGATGCATATAGGGGGGCACAGAAAATATTAGCCTCCTCGTGAACTGTGTTTTGACTTTTGACTCTCCCCTCAATGTTTGTCTATCCGGCAAGCGCTTCCTGGACAAGCTTTGGGTTATAAGCAATGACTCTCAATAGCGTTTGAGCAGTTGGATCAGGGGTGCGAAGTGCGCGTTCCCACTCTTTGATCCTGATCAAAGGAAGGTGAAAGGCTTCTGCGAACTCTTCTTGGGTGAGGGATAAGTTTTCCCGGATAGCTCTTACATCAATCGTATGTTGAAAATTCTTAAGCGTCTCCAGGGAGGTCGGTTGGGCATCCGGGTCAGACAACGCGGCAGCCTCTACTTCTTCGTCACTCATTGCATCCACACGCGCCCAGTCAGTTTCTCCTTTGGGGAGAGTTTTGGGTGAAACTTTAATTCGAGTAATATTGTTCTCTTTCATGGTAAGTTGCCTTTCTGGCGGAAATAATGCGGATGATGTCTTCTCGCCATGTGTACACGACAAACAAGACACGTCCGTGTGCGGCACCAATTACACGATACCGTTCTTCATGGCTGGTTTCATCTTCTGCTTCAATTCGATAGGGATCAAAAAAGGCGGCAATTGCGTCACGAAAGTCAATTCCATGCTTATATAAATTGCTTTTGGCTTTATGGTCATCCCATTCGAATTCCATAACGCGATTTTATCATATGGAGCAATCAAGGAGCTATCTTGATACCTGCTTGGGCACGCATCACATGCGCTTGACCAAATCGCTCTCATTCGTCCTCCATCCTCACCGCATACACCTCTTCAAACTTCTTCACCACCTCTTCCAACGCGGGCAAAAACTTGCTTGGAAAGGTGAACGTCCGGGCGCGGGCGTCGGCCTGGAGGGGGACGCGGGCCTCGGCGAGGGCGCGGCGGAAGTCTTCAAAGGCGTCTTCGCCGGTTTCGCCCGCGGGGAAGCGAAGGGTGACGGTGAGGGCTTGTCGGATGGTGAGCGGTTCGGGGGCGAGGGGTTCGGGTTCGGCGGGGGGTGGGGCCGCGCGGGGGAAAACGGAGACCGCGCCGGGCGGGATGGGGCGGAAATTGATCGGGGAGTGGGCGAGGGGCAGGGGCACGCGTTCGGCTTTTTCCAGTTCCCCGGTCAGTTTTTCGCCGTTTTTGATCAGCCAAAGGGTGGGGGCGATTTGTTCGACGAGGTGGGGTTTCGCTTGCGCGGGGAGGGTGGCGGTTTCGAGGAGGCTGAAGCCGGTGTAGAGGGTGAATTGTTCGGCGTGGCCCGTCCATTCGTTGAGTTCGGTGGCGACGTTGGGGGGGAGGGGCGTCCCGGTGAGGGTTTGCAGGAGGGTGGCGGGGTCGAGATCGGGGTTTTGGACGAGGGCGGCGGCGACGCGTTCTTTTTTGAGGAGGAAGGTGGTGGCGTGGCTCCCCGGCGGGGTGGGGCCGCGTTCGGCAAGCGTTTCGAGTTGGGTCAGCGTTTGGGCGGGGTAAAAGTCTGAGGCGACGACGATTTCAAAGTTCGGCAGGACGGTGACGGTGGGCGGCAGGCCCTTGGCGCGCAGAACGGCGTGGAACCGGGGGGTGAGGCGAAAGGCTTTGAGCCAGCCGAGCATCGGGTAGGTTTTGTTGTCGTATGGACGGGCCTCGTAGGCGACTTCGATGAGGCGGAGGGTGAGGGGGATGTGTTCGAGGAAGCGTTCGAGGTAACGGCCTTCCACGCGCTCGAAGGCGTCGGGATCGTCGGGGTTGACGTGGTCGCGGTTGTAGTGGCGGTCGGGGCCGTCGTAGAAATTGTCGTAACGGCCTGGTTTGCCGCCCCAGCGGTCAGGTTTGATTTTTTCGGGGATGAGGAAGTAGGGGTGGTGCGCTTTGAGCCAGGCGATGAGGGAGGCGGTGCTGTACCAGACGCCGGGTTCGAGTGGGGCGAGCTGGTCAAAGAGAAATTTACGGATGTGGGCAAAGTCGAGAGAGGGCATGACGCCTGTCGCGGAGCCGCGCATGTCAAACCCGTCGAGCGACCCCATCACGGCGGTGTCGAAAAACTCGTTCGCGGCGTGATCCCAGACGCTTGTTTTTTGGCGGGCCAGGAGCGTTTCCAGAATCCGGTGCATTTGCTGGGCGGGCGTGAGGGCGAGAAATTCCTGGTAAGCGGCACTCATAACGATCACGTAGTTGTCCACGAACGAGGGCGATTGGCTGGAGTAGCCCCGGTATTCCCCCTGTGTGTCGTAGCTGGCGAGTTTCATTTGCAAGGCCAGGCTATCTATAAAGATGAGCCATCCCGAACCCCCATATTCTTTCACAATCGCGGCCAGTTCTTCCGCACCGGACATGAGTTTGATCAGGCGGTTGATGTCCACACGCGGGATTTCGTTCGTGCGCGTCATCCGTTTGACCTCGCGCGTCGCCATGTATTGCAGGTAAACGTGTAAATCGTGCAGGATATCGTGCGGGTTGGCGTAGGGGGCGAGGTCGGTGAGGGGGATGGTTTCTAAATTCATTGAGTGATTGCCCAATTACTGAATACTGATTACTGACTACTGACTACTGACTACTGATTACTGACTTTCAAGCCTTCACCGTTTTAATCACAAAACCGCCTTTTTTGAGGGTTTTTTCCACATCGGAAAGGTAGGCGGAGGGGAAGGCGAGGTATTCTTCGGAGAGGACGAGCAGGTTTTCTTTGAGGTCGCGTTCGAGTTGCACGCGCAGGCTGAGGTCTTTGACGCGGGCGATGAGGAGATGGGTGTGAATGAGCGTTTTGCCCCAATGTGCATGGACGTGGGCGAAGGCGATCTGAAACGCGGGGATGTGCGCGGCCAACCACGCGGCGAGCGGAGTCTCCCGCAGTTCAGGGGCCGCGCGGCCGAGCTTGACCCGATCAGGGGTGGCGACGAGGGCGTGGCCTACTACCTCCAGCTGGGCGAGGGCGTTCAACGTTTCGAGCGCGTCCAACGGGATGGTGCGGAGATCGACGCGGACGGAGAGTCCCTCACCCCCGGCCCCTCTCCCAAAAGCGGAGAGGGGGGACGAGGTTTCTGTCGTGGGGAGGCGGTAATAGGTTTTATGATGCTCTGTATACTGGGCGAGACCGCCAAATTTCCAGCCCGTTTCGCAGATTTGCGCGGCGGTGGGATTTTTCAGGCCGTAGCTGAAGATTTTGAGGGCGGGTTCCAGCTGTTCGGGCGTGGCCCACTGCCCGGGGGGGAGGGTGTTCAGGAGTACCTGTACCGTCTCCACCGGGGACAGGGACGCCAGGCCCGCGGGGATCGTCACGCTGTGGGCGATATTCCACGCGGTCATTTGCCACGCGGGGAGTTGCGCGGCCTGGAAAACCTGGTCGTCAAAGTGCAAGGTGCCGTTTTTGATCTCCCATTTGTACCGCCCCGGATTCCGCGCAACGGCCGGGGGATGGGTGATTTCCTGGAGTTTGTCGCGCAGGACTTGCGCGGCGCGGTTTTCGCCGGGGGCGGCGAACGCGCGGGGTTGGCGGATGAGGGGGGGGAGGAGCGGCACAAATTCGGGCGGGAAACGGTAGCGCCAACGTTCCATTTTGGTGTCATCGGCGCGGGTTTTGGCCTCCGCGACGACGAGTATCCCGCGTCGGACGAGGTTTTTATGCACTTCGTCGTACACGGGTTTGAATTCCTGCGAGAAAGTACCGTAATAGTATTGTTGGTCGCGCCGCGCACTGGGGTAAATGCGCTCGAAAAAGGCCACGTTCACCGCGTCGGGTTGGCGGGTGAGCAGGTGCAGGCAGGTGACTTCGGCCTCGGTGAGGGCGGCCAGGGCATTTTCCACGCCGATGGTGGACAGGAAAAAGCTCTCGAACGTGGCGCGACTGGCGGTTTCCTGTTTGCGAAAACCGCGCGCTTTGGCGATGGCGTTGAGGTCAGCCTGCGAGAGGCCCTCGTGGCACATTTGGGCGAGCATGGGGGAGAGTTCCATAGAATTAATGTGGGGGGAAGTGAAGAGGGTAGAGCGCAAGCATTTTATCATGTCCACGGAACCTGATCCCCCTCTGCACAGGTTCTGCCTCCCCCCTTTTCAATCGCCGGATGATGCTGGCATACTGGTGGGTGGAGTGCGGTCGCCGGGGCGAAAGATGTTGACCCGTTTCGGTTGTCTAATCAAATGGTGATACGTCCGGTTGGGATGATTTTGGTCATGGGAAGGGGGAGATGGGCTTCCAGACTGAGCGGATTGGGCATGTTATAATCGCGGCATGGAACTTCAACCCTTACCGATTGGCATTCAAACCTTCCGTAAAATTATTGAAGGCGGGTATTTGTATGTGGATAAGACGCGTTATCTCTACGAACTCATCCGCCATCCTTCGGGCACTTATTTCATCTCCCGTCCGCGCCGGTTTGGCAAGAGTCTGCTCCTTTCCACGTTGGATGAGATATTTCAAGGCAACCGGGAGTTGTTCAAAGGCTTGTGGCTCTATGACAGTCCATATACGTGGACGGAACACCCGGTCATTCGCGTAGACTTTGGGCAACGCCGGGTGTATTCCGCCCAGGAATTAGAACAATACCTGACGGAGCACCTTTATCATCTCGCCCAAAAAGCGCAACTGGTTTATCACTCGCAGAACTATCAGGGGCAATTTGTGGAGTTGATTCGTCATTTGGGCGCGCAAAACCAGGTGGTTATCCTGGTAGACGAATATGACAAGCCGATGCTGGATAATATTAATGACCTCGCTGAGGCGCAACACATTCGCGAGATTCTCAAAGGTTTTTATGGGGTGATCAAATCGCTCGATGCCCACATCCGCTTCGTCCTGTTGACGGGCGTGAGCAAATTCAGTCGGGTGGGGGTGTTTTCGGGATTGAATAACTTGCAGGACTTGACTTTGCACAGTCGCTATGCCGCCCTCTTAGGGATTACACAGGCCGAAATGGAGCGGGATTTTGCCCCCTACCTTCCCGCCCTCGCCGCTCGGAGCGGGCTAACCGAGCCAGTTTTACTCGCCAAGATTCGTGCCTGGTATAACGGCTTCTGTTTCTCGGATGAATGTACCCCCGTCTACAACCCTTTTTCTTTACTGCTGTTCTTTGAGACCCAGCAATTTCAAAACTACTGGTTCGAGAGTGGCACGCCCACCTTTTTGCTCAAACTCCTCAAAGCGCGCAACTACCCCCTGCAAGACCTCGAACATCTGGAAGTCCCTGACCTGGCCTTTAGCACTTATGAACTCGAAAGCCTGGACATCATTCCCCTGTTATTCCAAACCGGCTACCTGACCATCAAAGGCTACAACCCTGACAACCGGCGTTATACGTTATCCTACCCGAACTTTGAAGTTGAAAACGCGTTTCTGACTTACCTGTTGGGCACTTTTGGCGCCATCGAAAAAGCGACCGCCGCCAACTATTTGGGGCACCTCGTCACCGCCCTCCACGCGGCAGACTGGCCCCGTTTCTTTCAAGTCCTCAACACCCTGCTCGCCTCGATCAACTACGAACTCCATATCAAACAAGAAAAATACTACCAGACCATCTTTTACTTAATTTTCAAACTGATCGGCCTGGAGATTAACGCCGAAGTCCACACCAACCAGGGGCGCATTGATGCCGTGATTGAAACGAACACAGCCGTCTATCTTTTTGAATTCAAGTTAGAGGGGAGTGCTACAGAAGCCCTCCAACAAATCCGCACCAAAGAATACTTCACCCGCTACCAACTGACTGGGAAAACCCTCCACCTGCTCGGCGTTCATTTTGACATCGATACCCGCAGTGTCACTGAGTGGCAGGCCGCGAACCAGTAAAGGCTCCTAAATTTGTGAAGATTCCTTGTACAGGATAAAGCCTGTTTATCTCATTATTAGAGATACCGGTGCGCGAGTTAATCCTGTTTTTCCTATCCGCCTACCACGTGTTCCAGGTTTTCAAGCGTGAGCAGGTTTAAATCAAATCCTGGCTCAATAAATGGACGTACATCTGTTTGAACGTCCTTCCAGTTCAATTGTCGCAAACGGTTGCGGAGTTGACCCCGCCAGTTGACTGCCGTCATAGGCTCTCCTTGCCAATTGGTTTGGGCAAGGGCATTGTTGAGTAAAACCAGGTTTGGAGAAGGCCAAGAGGGATCACTCAAATACCATAGCAGATCGTAAATATCGCGGCCTTTTGTGTATGAACGTTGCAAGACGGCATGGATCTTGCCTGATAACAGGGAACCCTGGTCGTGATGTTGAATTTGAAGGATCACAAAACGGCGGACGACTGTCGTGCTTAAGCCAGCACCTGCGGGAGGGTGGGTATCCACTTCCAGTTTGACTGCCAAAATTTCGCCTGCTTGGGCAGATAATCCTAATTCATATAATAGGCCAGGGAAACGCACAAAAGCACTGTGTACGGTTTTTTGATCGTTGACTTTCAATTCGACTGAATATCCCTCTGTTACGAACTCAGCTCGGATGGCTTGCAAGTAACCGCGGAAATCGTAAGCCTTGTGGTCTCCTTCAAGGGAAAAATCCAGGTCTTCGGAATATCGTCCATGAGCGTATAAAAAGCGTAAGGCCGTGCCTCCATGAAAAGCTAGAGGAATCATGGCCCCAGCTCGTTGCAGGGATGCGAGAATTCGCGCTTGAAGATATTCCCTGGTTATATTGCGGCCCTGGGTGAGGGTGTGAGCCTGTTGTACAAGATCAGATAAATACGCTTTCATAACGTTTCATATTCATGGTTTTCGCGTTGAATCAGGGCGTTTATCTCAGATACGGCGCGGCGCAGTTTGGGCGTCCCAAAGGTTTCCGCTTGATTTGATAATGCTTGCATGTCCAATTGTTCCAGATTCTGCAGGCGCAGTTCGTATAAATATTCAGGTTTCTCCCCGCTGGGCTGTAAGTAAATCAGGTCAAGGAGGGCCTTTTCCGGTGACGCGACAAAGGCCTGTTGGATGGACGGGGCACGATTCAAGGTGATCTGATGATAGCCGCGCAGGAATGTGGGCTGGATGTGGCGAAATTCAAAAAGCCCTAACGGAGTTTCCAGACGTTCGGGGCGGCCCGGAGTCACACTGACCGTGCTCTGTATCACTTCAGGAATCAACCCATAAAAAGATAACGCCGACTGTGCACTGACATAGGAACCTCGTTGTAAATGATTCGCAATTAAGAAAGGGTGGGGCTTGACTTTTTGGTAGGGAGGCGCCAGGGTATACAGGCCGCGACGCAATTGGTACACCAGCCCTTTTTTCGTCCAACGCGAGAGTTGAAGACGGATGGTCTCAGGTTTGACTTTTCCAGCCAAAAGTAGACCGGTTTCAAAAACTGGTTCATCCCCGATCAATTCAAGAAGCCGCTCAAAATCCATAGCGGGATTTTAGCTTAAATGATAAATTATTGCAATGAAAATAGGCGATTGTCAAATTTCGCCTTCCATTTTTTTTGTGAATTGGATGACTTCTGCAGGTGTCCTATCACTATCGCCAGGAAGTCATACCCGGCTTGTGCCAGCACAATAAAGTTCTACGGCTCACCCAGCTCGAAACAGCGTTTCCCCCACCTACTTCACGAACAAAATCGTCCGCTTCCGATACATCTTCCGCCGCTCCTGGGCGTCTGCGACCACCTTCCGCAAATCGGCAATCCCGTTCAGAACCGCGGAAATGGTCTCGAAATGGGATTTTGTGTGATTGGCAATCGCCATCGCCAGCGTCGTTTTTCCTGTCCCCGGTGGCCCCCAAAGCAGAATCGAAGAAAACAACCGATCTGCCTCAATCGCCCGCCGAAGAAGCCGCCCTTCCCCCACAATGTGCTGTTGCCCGACATACTCATCCAACGTCCGCGGGCGCATCCGCGCAGTGAGGGGGCGTCGGTTTTCATCCGTTCTTTCAGGGCGTGGTCGAAGAGGCCCATGCGGGGGATTCTATCATGTTCGGGGTTATAAATCTCCTTTGTATCCGGATTATTCCCACGCCCGCAACACTCGCCCAATCTTTTCTTCCACCTCCCCCCGCGCCGCCTGCCGCGCGAGGCCCTGGCTCAAAAGTTGATCGTAATTCGTTTCCGTATGCCGAATATGGGCGCGCACCGCGAGCCGCACCGCTTTCTCGTCCAGTTGTTTGGCCGAGGCGGAACGGCCCACCCGCCCGCTGTACTTTGGGCAGGCGTGTTCGGCGATGGCGATATCCCGTCCGGGGGGCAATGCGGGAAGAGTGCCCGCACCCGCGCGGCGAATTGGGCGACGTACTCCTGATCGAGTTCCGCGCGGCGCACCGTTTCCCGATCTTTGCGCCGCGCCCGCACATCGGCATCGGCGAGGCATTCTTGTTCGGCCTGGGCCAGCGCGTCTTCTTCCACCAACAACCCCTGGCGTTCGTACCGTTTCCGGGCGCGGCTCCATTTCAGCACCACGGCGGACAGGGTGGAGTGCTTTTTGGCCCGGCGCGTGAGGGCGGCGTCCCCCGCGGGGAGGAAGAGCAAATGATCGAGATCGGCACACGACAGGCAGAGGGCACCCTGATTTTCGAGCAAGGTGATCCAGGCGTGCGCGCCGAGCGCCTCGCCACATTCGGCGCAGGTGACTTCGTTACTGGCGATGAAAACTTTACTTTCCATTCAACACCTCATCCTCATACAAAATCTCATCCTTATACCCCTGCTCGGTCAAAAACCGTTGCCGGTACGCCGCAAACGATTGGTCAACGGTATCCCGCGTGACCGGGCGGATTTCTTTCGTCAGGCGGAAATATTCGCCGATTTGATCGGGTTCGAGGGTGGTTTTGTCGCACAGTTCGCTGATCCGTTGGCGGACGGCGATGGTATTGGGGGGGAGGATGAGGGCGGCCAGGGCGTTTTCCACGCCGATTGTGGAGAGAAAAAAGCTCTCGAACGTGGCGCGACTGGCGGTTTCCTGTTTGCGAAAACCGCGCGCTCTGGCAATGGCGTTGAGGTCAGCCTGCGAGAATCCCTCGTGGCACATTTGGGCGAGTATGGGGGAGAGGTCCATAGATTAATGTTAGGGGTGGATGGTGGGGGGCCTACGGAGAGATTCTATCACGCGGGATGACCCCGTTTCAACAAATTCTTCCGGCATGCAGCAATTCTCGTTTTGAACGAACGGCGTTCCTTAACGGGTATCTTTTGACTTGAGTGAGATCGTTTTAAGGAACGCCGTTCGTCGGCTCGTGTCCATATCGAGAATTGCTGTCCGCCATGCCTGCGCGTGGGGACAGCCTTCGCAAATCTGCAAGCCAACATCGCCTCTCCAGATTACAGTGAGGCACCTACGCCGAATGCATCAATCCGACGAATGGTCCTGTTTCGCCAAAAACCCCAACACCACCGAATTAAACGCCTCCGGCCTCTCCCAACTCGACGCGTGCCCCGCCCCCTCCAAAATGTGCAACTCCGCATGCGGAATCCCCGCCTTCAAAATCCGGGCATACGCCACCCCTTTCAGCAAATCCCGCTCCCCCACCAGAATACACGTCGGAACCTTAATCTCCCCCAGCCGCGCGGTGAAATCCACCGCCAAAAAACACTCACATAACCGGATCACCGCCGGAAAATCGAGCAAGGCATACCGCTTTTTCGCATCTTCCAACAACGCCGGATGCTCCCGCACGAACGGCGGCGAAAAATTCCACGGCACGGTCGCGTTAAAAAACGCCACCGGATCACCCGCCCGCAACGCATCCAGCCATCCCTCCACCACAATCCGCAAATCCGCCGGAACTTCACTCACCGTATCCATCAACAACAGACTCCGGGTTTTCGCCGGATACTTCAACGCGAACGCCTGCGCCACCTCTCCCCCATACGAAATCCCCGCGATGTGCGCCTGCCCGATCCCCAACGCCTCCAGCAACGCCGCCAGATCATCCGCGTGCAATGCCATCGTGTACGGCCCCACCGGGTGGTCGGACTGCCCCTGCCCCCGGCAATCGTACTGCAACACCCGATAATGCCGCGCCAGCGTCCGCGTCTGAAACGCCCAACTCGTCGCCGCATTCATAATGATCCCGTTATTCAACACCAGCACCGGCGCATCCTCCGCCCCGTGCAATTCATAATACAAAGAAACATCGTTAACTTGAATTGTAGCCATGGTTTCCTCCCGTATTGCGTATTTCGTATTTTTTACGGAATACGCAATACGAAATACGCAATACGCAACACGTTCTATTCCAAATCCTTCACATACACCAACGCCTCCCCCTCGCACACGATCCCGCCCGCGGTCGTACACACCGTCCACAGGTTCACCAAATCCTTCTCCGGGCGCAGGCGGATGATCTCGACCGTGGCCGTGATCGCCTCACCGGGCACCGCGGGCGCGGGGAAACGCAACGATTGTTTGAGCCAGTTCGTCCCCCGCCCGGGCAGTTTCGTGCCGAGGAGATCGGAAAACATCCCGCCCAGCAGACCGCCAGGGACACGGTGCGCCCACGCGGTATCTCCGGTCAAATCCGCGTATTCCGCCAAATCCGCGGGGGTGAAGATGCGAATGGCGGAGGCGGATTGACCGAGTTGGAGTCTGCCGAGGGTGGGGGATGATGCCGGAGATTCGGACGGCGACCACGCGGGGGGTTGATCCCGATCCGGGGGGATGATCCCCGCGCGGCCCTGGAGGCCCGGTTCCCCATCCGCGCGGGTGACCGTTGTCTGTACGTTCACCGCGCCCGATCCGGGGTTGGTGTCCATCACCGTCAACCGAAACGTGACCGGTTCCCCGGCAAACGTCGGGTTGGGGAACATCATTTCCTGTTCCACCTGCAAATATCCGGGGAAAAACGCCCCCAACGCCGCACAAACGTGGCTGTACAAAAACATCCCGTGCGCCACCGTTTTCCCGAACCGGGTACGGGCGGCGAACGCGGGGTCCACATGGATCGGGTTATCATCCCCCGTCAGCGCGGCGAACCGGTCGAAGTCGGCTTGGGTGAAAGTATAAATTTTAGAAAAAGTCAAATCAGGAGAAATTTCCATAATATTCAGATGTCCAGCATCCTGAGCGGAGCGGGAATGAGCCAGTACGTTCAAGTTACTTTTAACCAGCGTAGTCGAAGGATGCGGGTCTCGCACGAAATGCCGCTTCGCTAGAACAGTTGCGCCTTTCTATGATTTTCCATACGTCTCCCGCAATTCCCGCTTCAACACCTTCCCCGCTGCGTTACGCGGGATGCTGGAGACGAAGACCACGGATTTCGGGATTTTGTACCGGGCGAGCTTGCCCTGACAGTGTTCGATCACCATCTCTTCGGTGAGTGTTTGACCGGGCTTGAGCACGATCAGGGCGCGGCCCACCTCCTGCCACTTGGGATGCGGCACACCGATCACGGCGACTTCCCCCACCGCGGGGAGCTGGTAAATGATATTTTCTACCTCTGCCGGGTACACGTTTTCCCCGCCGGAGATGAACATATCCTTCCACCGATCCACGATGGTGTAAAAACCTTCGTCGTCGTACTTGGCGGCATCGCCAGAGTGGAGCCACCCGTCAATGAGTGCGGACGCGGTCGCTTCCGGGCGATTCCAGTACCCGGTCGTGACGTTGCCCCCGCGAATGCACAGTTCCCCGACCTGGTTCGGCCCGAGGAAGTTGCCATCCCGATCCATGATCCGAACGTCGGTATGCAAAACGGGCTTGCCGACCGAACCCGCTTTGCGGACAGCATTTTCTTTGTCAATGATGAACACAGTTGGGCCGGTTTCTGTCATACCAAAGCCTTGTTGGATGATGAGACCTTTTTGTGCGAAAGTTTCGACGAGCGACGGAGGTAGAGTGGAGCCGCCGCTGGCCCAACTCCGCACACTGGACAGGTCGTATTTGTCAAAATCAGGGAACTGCGAGAGGACGAGGTAAATGGACGGGACGAGGAGAAGGACGGTCACGCGCCAATCTTGAATGAGTTGGAGCAGTTTCGCCGGGTCAAACGCCCGCATCACGACGAGCGTACCCCCCGCGTGGAACACCGGCCCGGCATACAATCCCAACCCGCCCGAATGAAACGTGGGCAAAACGTTGAGGTTGACATCCTGCGAGTGAAGGTCAATCGCCGCGCCCATGCCGATGGCGTTGTAGAAAAAGTTGCCATACGTGACCTGCGCGCCTTTCGGATGCCCCGTCGTGCCGGACGTATAGAGGATCGCCCAGGTGTCGGTGTACAGCAGGCGGGGGAGCGGAACACCCGCGGGGTCGCCGACCGCGAGGGCGCGTTCATACGTCCATTCGCCGTTCGGTGCGTCCGGACCCATGCAGAGGGACGTTTCCACGCCGAGGAGCGGACGGAGACTGTCCACCACTCCGGCGAATTCGGGTTCATAAAACAGTACGCGCGGGGCGGAATCTTTGAGGATGTATTCCAGTTCGGGCGCGGTAAGCCGCCAGTTGAGGGTATTGAGAATCGCGCCCATCTTGCCGCATCCCCACAGCACCTCGTAATAATCAGCGCTGTTTTGGGCAAGAATGGAGACCCGGTCGCCTTTTTGCAGGTGCAGGGTGTGAACGAAAAAGTGAGCCAGCCGGTTGGCGCGGGCATTGAATTCCGCATACGTCATCTGGCGTCCGGTGTGATCATCTACTAATGCGAGTTTGTGGGGCGTGCGCTCCGCGTGGCGGGCGATCCAGTCGAAGTGGTACATGGGGGACTCCTGGGGGGAGGGGGGAGGGGAAATTAGGTAAATAGGGTAGATAAGGTAAATAGAGTAAATAGGGTAGGTACACTATCTACCTTATGTACCTTATCTACTTTATTTACCTTCTCTACCGCCCTTCCCCCTCCTCAAAAATGCGATCATACCTTCCTGCGTTTCAGGCCGCATGATCGTTTGGACAAACCGCTCTCGTTCGGTTTCGAGGCGGGTTTCTACGTCGCCGAGGTGGGAGCGGAGGGCTTGTTTGGTTTGAAGAATGCTGAGAGATTGGAAGGAGACGATTTTTTGGGCGAGGGTGTGGGCGTCGGCGTGAAGGGTTTCGGCGGGGACGAGGTGGTTGGCAAGGCCCCAGGCCACAGCTTGTTCGGCGGTGACGGTGCGGTTGGCGAGCAGGATTTCGCTCGTGCGGCGCAGACCGATCAGGTTTGGGAGTATCGCCGTCCACCCTCCATCCGGGCTGAACCCAACGACGCTGTAATACGGCGTGAAACTTGCCCCTTCCGAAACGAGCACCACGTCCGAGGCGAGCACCAGCCCCAGCGATCCCCCGGTGACGATGCCATGCACGGCGGTGATGATCGGGTAGGGGAAGTCGAGCATGGTGAGGATCACCTGGTTCAACAGGCCGACGATCCGGTGGGAATAGGCTTCCAGGGTGTCGAGGTGATCGGCAAAGCCCTGTAAGTCACCACCCGTGGAAAACGAACGCCCGTTGGCTTGCAGGACGACCGCGCGGATGTCCGGTTCCGCGCGGATGGTCGCGAAGGCGGTGAGGAGGTCTTCGAGGAGTTCGGGAATCAGGCTATTGTGCCGTTCAGGGCGGTTGAGGGTGAGCGCCGCCAGATGCGGGGCAAGGGGTGGATTGAGGGTGAGGAGGACGAGGGCGGACATGGTGTTTCGAGAACTTATCACTGTGGGGTTATTCCCAGGTCAAATAGTTCCATTCTGATGTCAGATAGTCTCATTCTGATGTCAGATGGTTCCATTCTAATGTCAGATAGTCTCATTCTGATGTCAACTGAGTCCATTCTGATGTCAGATGGTCTCATTCTGACGTCAGATGGTTCCATTCTAATGTCAGATAGTCTCATTCTGATGTCAGATGGTTCCATTCTAATGTCAGATAGTCTCATTCTGATGTCAGATGAGTCTATTCTGACCGGATGTAGGCACTAATCAACAAGCCAACATCACCCCACCTCAAACGCCAAAAACGTCTGCTTCTTCTCCCCCTCCCCCCGCTCCACAAACACCGCCTTCAACGGCGTCTCGATCTTAATCGCCTCCGGGTGCGCCACATCCACCCCTAAAATCTGCGCGCTGATCGCCGGGCCGTCGTTCAACTCGACAATGCCGGAACAGTACGGATTGTTGCGTCCGTACCCCGCTTCGAGCATCTGCGTTGGGGCGATTTGAATGACGGTATACGCCGCCAGTTTGCCTTCCCCGTGCAATTCCATCCAGGTCATTTCGTGACCGCCGCACGCCGTACACATCGGGCGCGGCGGCAGATAGGTTGCGCCACACGCCAGGCATTTCGCCCCCATCAGGATGTGGCTGTTGAGAAATTTTTGATAAGCATCGTGAGAAAAATCGTTGTTGGACATGGTTACTCCTGACATATTCCGTTATTGCGTATTTCGTATTGCGTAAGGATCAAATACGGAATACGAAATACGCTCTACGCTTTCCGTTCAAAAATATGCACTACCGCCGTCTGCCCCGTTCCGCCGACGTTGTGCGTCAACCCCACGCGGGGGGAACCGTTGACTTGCCGCGTACCCGCTTGACCGCGTAACTGTTTCCAGATTTCAACCGCCTGCCCTGTCCCGGATGCCCCGACCGGATGCCCTTTCGACTTCAAGCCGCCCGACGCGTTGATCGGTTTCGGCCCCAGGCGGGAGGTCAGCCCCTCTTCCGCAGCGCGGAACCCGTGCCCGGCGGGGAAAAAGCCCAGGTCTTCGGTAGCGATCACTTCGGCGATGGTGAAACAGTCGTGGACTTCGGCCAGTTGGATGTCGGCGGGGGTGAGGCCGGACATGCGGTAAGCCTCCTGCGCGGCGAGTTGGGCGGCGCAGAGGCGGGTGTAGTCACCCCGGTCGTGCAGGGCTACGTCACTCGCCTGCCCGGAGCCGGTGATGTAGATCGGGGTGTCGGTAAACTGCCGGGCGAGGTCTTCGCTCACGAGCAGGAGTGCGGCGGCCCCGTCCGAGATCGGGGAGCAGTCGAACAGGCGCATGGGCCAGGCGATGACCGGGTTCGAGCGGTCGTCGTGGAGAAAGGCCATTTCGTCCGCCCAACCGGGGAGGGGTTTGCCTTTCGCCTGTGCGGCGGCGAGTTTTTTGTCCATGATCGAGCGAATGGTCGCGCCGAATTGGGCTTTTTCGTTCAGCGCGCCGTTTTCGTGGTTTTTCAGGCCGACGCGCATGAAGGATTCGGGGGTTGCGCCGTAGCGGTGCATGTAGGCCGTGGCCATCGCGGCGTAAAAACCGGGGAAGGTGAACCCCGCGGGGGTTTCGTACAGCGTATCGGACGCGGTCGCGAGGGTGTCGGTGACGCGGTCGGTGGCGAGGTCAGTCATCTTTTCGATCCCGCCGACGAGAACGATATCATACAGGCCGGACGCAATCGCGAGGATGCCCTGACGGATCGCCGTCCCCCCGCTGGCGCACGCGTTTTCGATGCGGGTGGCCGCGCGGGGTGCGAGGCCCGTCCAGTCCGCCATGATCGGGGCGGTGTGCCCCTGGTTTTCGAACAGATCACTGCTGTAATTGCCGATGAACAGGGCCTCGATGTCTTTGGGGTCAAAGCCTTTGTCCACCGAGGTGATCATTTCCTGATAAGCGTCCACGAACAGGTCGCGGGTGGCTTTGCCGGGGAATGCGCCAAATTTGCTCATGCCTGCTCCGACGATGGCGACGCCGCGGGCGAGGGTGTGGGGTTTGTGGGTCATGGGGTGCTCCGTTATAGGTAGACAGGTACACAAGTACACAGGTAAATAAGGTATACAAACTATCTACCTGTGTACGTGTTTACCTCATTTACTTTGTAAACTTTTCCCTCAACTCCCGTTTCAAAATCTTCCCCATCCCTGACAACGGCAACGCATCCACGATGGCGATGTTCCGGGGGACTTTGTAGCGGGCGAGGTGGTTTTTCATGTGTTCGAGGAGGTCTTCGTCGGTGGTGGTGGCTCCGGGTTTGAGGACAATACACGCGACGCCGACCTCACCCCATCTCTCGTCAGGGATGCCGACGACGGCGCACATGTGGACGGCGGGGTGTTTGTAGAGGACGTTTTCGATTTCGACGGGGTACACATTTTCCCCGCCGGAGATGAACATGTCTTTTTTGCGGTCGCGGACGTAAAAGTACCATTCGTCGTCGTACTCCACGATGTCGCCGGTGTGGAACCAGCCTTCGTCGTCGAGGACGGAGGCGTCGTGATGCCAGTAGCCGGACGCGCCGCTGGGGCCTTTGAGGAGGAGTTCGCCGGGTTGGTGGGGGCCGAGGGGCTGATTGTTTTCATCCACCACGCGGACGTCCACGAAAAAGTTCGGGCGTCCGATACTGCCCGCTTTGCGGATGGCGTCTTCGGGCGGGAGGGCGAACAGGCCAGGGCCAAATTCCGTCATGCCAAAGCCCTGTTTGAACCGGATGCCCTTTTCGGCGGTGTATTTTTCGACGAGGGGGACGGGCAGGGGCGCGCCGCCGCTTGTGCAAAACCGGAGACTGCTGAGGTCGGCGGTGTCCCAGTTGGGGGCCTGGGTCAGGATTTGGTACATGGTGGGGACGGCCGCGAACACGGTCACTTTTTCCCGCTCGATCAGGGATAGCACCTGGGCAGGGTCGAACTGGCGGGTCAGGATCGTGGTGTTCCCGAAGACGATCTGCGAGGAGACGTAGGCAAACAGCCCGCCCGCGTGGAAGAGGGGGAAGACGCACAGGTAAATGTCGTCGTGGTGCAGGTCGTGAATGACGGTGTTGAGGACGTTCCAGCAGATTTGCCGATGGCTGACTTGTGCGCCTTTGGGATTGCCGGTCGTGCCGCCGGTGAACAGCAGGCAGGCGATGTCTTCCATTTCGAGGTTTTCGCAGGTGACTGGGTCGGCGGGGGAGGCTTGAAGGGTGGGTTCGTAGGAGAGACTGTCGGGGACACCGTTCCCTTCGAGGTGGAGGTAGGAGCGTATTGCGTATTGCGTATTGCGTGTTGCGGATTGGAGGTCGGTAACGGCGTCTCGAAAGTCGTCGGAATAGATGAGGGCTTTCGGGGTGGTGTCTTCGAGGATGGTGAGGGTTTCGCGCCAGTGCAGACGCCAGTTGAGGGCGGTGTGGATGGCCCCGAGCTTGGCGCAGGCGAAGAGTGAGTCGAGATGCTCCACCCCATCCCGGGCCAGGATCGCGACCCGATCACCCTTGCCCACGCCCTGAGATTTAAAGAAGTTCGCGAGGCGGTTGACGCGAGTGTTCCATTCGCGGTACGTCAGCCGCAGTTCCGGCGTTTTCCCCGCGTCGATGATGGCGAGTTTGTCCGGGGAGTAGATGTTGCGTCGTCCGAGGTAGTCTCCGATGTACATGGGGGGTCTCCGAAAAAGGTAGCTAGGGTAAACAAAGGAAATAAGGTAGATAGGGTATATAGGGTAAATAGAGTAGATAGGGTACTTTATTTACTTTATGTACCCTATTTACCTTATCTACTTTTTCTACCTTATCTCCCCTCCCTCAAAAACTCCCTCAACCCCGGCCAAAACAAATCCGGCCTTTCCATGTAGGTCATGTGCCCACATTCGGGGAGCATGATCTGGCGGGCGTTGGGGAGGATGTCGAGGAGTTTGGCCTGTTGCCAGGGGGGGATGGCGCGGTCTTGTTCGCCGGTGAGGATCAGGGTGGGGGTGTGGACGTTCCGGTAGGCGTCGGGGTCGCGGTCAATGTTCGCGAAGAAGGGGTCTTGGGCCTCGGTCAACCGGATGAGGCAGTGTTTTTTGTCTTTGTAACGTTCGTAAAATTTCAGCCGTCCCTGCTCCATCGCGTCGCCGTAGATTTTGCGGGAGATGTTTTCGCCAAAGGTTTTTTCGTACAGATATTGCGTGTAAAGGTCGAACACTTCGTCGGTGGAGCGATAAAAGCGCAGGGAAATGTCCTGATACATCTGGAACAGCGTCTCGCGGGTGAGCAAAATGCCCGAAATGGTGAGCGTGTGCAGGCGATCTTGATGCAACCGCCCCAATTCCGCGGCCACAAACCCGCCATACGAGACCCCAATCGGGTGAATCTTCTCCACCCCGACCGCATCCATCACCTCGATCAGGTAATCGGCGAAACGGTTAATGAAGTAGGGTTCATCCTCCTGCGAGGACTCGCCCTGCCCAAAATAGTCGTAAAGCAGGATGTCGTAATCCGGGTGCAAAAACGGGAGCGTGCGATACCACGATTTGGTCAGCATCGCCAACCCGTTGAGGAAGACGACGACTTCTTTGTTGCCGTCGCCAAAGTATTCCCAATAGATGCGGCGCGTGCCGTTTTCGACGGGGATGTGGCCGGTGCGGGAGGGGGTGATTTGAGCCATCTGAGGGGTTTTCCTGACGCAAAGCCGCCAAGACGCAAAGATTTTTTTCTTCTTAACTTTGCGACTCTGCGCCTTTGCGTCAAAATCTTATGCCGTCCACTTCCACACAGATGCCGCCATCGTAATCCCGCCGCCGCTCGCGCAGAACAGGATATTCTCGCCGGGTTTAGGGCCGCGGCCCTGGTTAATCGCGTCGTCGAGGGCCATGATTACGCACGGTGAGCCGGTATAGCCCCACTTGTCCATGACCCAGTGGGTTTTCTCGATGGGTTGCTCAAAGAGCTTCATCATCATTTCGATGGTGCGGAGGTTCAGTTGGGTGAAGTAATACTGATCCACGTCGTTGAGCGTCAGCCCCACTTTGTCGAGCGCGCCTTGAATGAGTTTGGGCCAGTATTCGGTATTGAAGGTTTTGGGGAATTTTTTGACGAATTCCACTTTCGGCGGGCCGAACGTCGCCAGGTTTTCCGGGGTGCAGGGGCGGGACGTGCCGCCGGTGTAAATGCCTAACGCGTCGTGGAACGAACCCACCGCGAGCAGATTACTGGCGAGGAATCCGGGATCGTCGCCTACGCCGAGCACGACCGCCCCCGCGCCATCGGCGAACAGGTTGGCGGTCTTTTTGTCGCTGAAATCGAGGTAGCGGCTCATGCCATACCCGCCCGCGACGAGGATGTATTTCAGCGAGGGGTCGGTCATCAGGTAGCGTGCGCCCTGATCGAGGGCGGTCACCCATCCGGCGCACGCGCTGTTCACGTCGTAACAACCGCTTTTTTGCGCGCCAAGTTTGTGCTGGACGACAACGGAAGTGCTGGGGGAGAGGTAATCGGGCGTGTCGGTGGAGACGATGATGAGATCAAGGTCCGCCGCGGTGATGCCCGCGCGGGCCAGGGCGAGTTGGGATGCTTCCACGATCAGGTCGGAGGTGGTCTGATCGGGAGCCATCCAGCGGCGTTCGTGGATGCCGACGTTTTGCAACAGCCATTCGCTGGTGGATTCGCCCATCAGCGCGTCCACTTCGGCATTGGTCACAACCCGGTCAGGGACGTAACTGCCGGTAGAGAGGATTTGGGGGTAGCGAGGATTGGTCATAGGAAAAGGTAAATACGGTAGCTAAAGTAAATAGGGTAGATAGGGTAAATACGGTAGATAGGGTACTTTATTTACCCTATCTACTTTATTTACCTTATTTACCTATCTACTTCACTACGTTCCAACGACAATCCCACCATCCACGCGCAACACTTCGCCGGTGATGAAACTGGCATCGTCGGAGGCGAGAAAGAGGTAGGCGTTGGCGATGTCGCGGGGGTCGCCGAGACGACCGAGGGGAGTGCGGGCGCGCATTCCGTCGAGGATTTTTTCGGGCATGGCTTTCACCATTTCCGTGCCGGTAAAGCCGGGGGCGATGGCGTTGACGCGGATGTTGAACTTGCCCAATTCCCGCGCCCAAACTTTCGTCATGCCGATGACGCCGGACTTGGTTGCGACGTAGTTCGTCTGCCCGAAGTTGCCGTCCAGCCCGACGATGGACGAGGCGTTGAGGATGACCCCGCCGCCGGATTTGATCATGTACGGGGACACCGCCTGCGCGCAGTTGAACGGCCCTTTCAAATTGACGCCGATCACCAGATCGAAATCCGCCTCGGACATCTGCCCGACCAACTGGCCTTCTTTGAATTTGATCATCTGCCCGTCCCGCAAAACGCCCGCGTTGTTGACGAGAATGTCAATATGCCCGAAGGCGTTGAACACCTCATCCACCCACGCCTGGACATCCTGGCGGTTGGCGACGTTGACTTTGTAAAAACGAGATTCGGGGGACAGGGCACGCACTTCGGCCAGGGTCTCCTGTCCGGCGGCTTCGTTCAGATCACAGAGGATGACGACTGCGCCTTCTTCGGCAAACCGGAGGGCGGTGGCTTTTCCAATGCCCGCCGCGCCGCCGGTGATGAGGGCGACTTTGTTTTGTAAACGCATGGTTGTAACTCCTGAAAGATAAGGAATGAGTAACGAGTAACGAGTGATACGGAATGGAACCGTCCATCACTTTTTCTGGTGGTTTCATTTTACTTAACCACAGGCACAGAAAAGTTACAAAAAAAGACCCCAGAGTCCACCTCCGAGGTCTTAGTATCTACCTATCTACTTTATTTACCTGTCTACCCTATTTACTCTACCCTACCCCTCCCCCTCCAAAAACGCCACAAACGCCTTCAAAAACTCCTCCGGCTTTTCGATGTGCGGACTGTGCCCGGCATCGAGGACGAGTTCCGTGTACGCGCCCCCGTTGGCTTTGTACTGTTCCAACACCGCGCGGGTTTGCGACACCATCGGCTGGGGCGGGAAAACATCCGCACCGGGCCATCCGGGGACAAAACCGAATTGGCCGAGCGTGCCGAAGTCGAAGAACGAGGTATCGGAGACGATTTGATCACCGTCGCCGCGCACCCACAGGATGGGCGGTTTTTGCGCGAGATTCACGATCCCGCTGACGTTGTAAAACTTGGGGCCACCGGCGTTGATCGGTCCCCATTGGCCGGGGCCGACATTCGGCCAGTTGGCGGAGGGGGTCAGATCGCCGGGGTAACGGTCGTCGCCTGTGCGTTCGAGCAGGGCCGCTTCGAGGAAGGCTTCTTCACGGGCGGCTTTGAACCCACCCTTGTAATAAAACGCGTTGATGACATTGCGCGGGGAGTTGGGATCGTCCGCGGAACGGTCCCCGGCTTGAATGCGTTTGACAAATTCGGGGTTGACGGTGCCCCCGCCCGAACCCGCAAAATCATCGTAACACGGCGTCCCGTCCGTGCCCTTCGTCCCGCCGAACCCGTAGGGGCTGACCGGGCTGAGCAGGGTGAGCGAGGCCACCAGTTCCGGGTAATCCAGCGCAAACTGCATCACCACGCCCCCACCCAACGACCACCCGACGAGATGACCGGGTTTGTTGCCGAGGGTGTCCGAGAGAGCTTTGAGATCGTCCGCCCAATCCCGCGCACCGCGTGTGCCGTCAATGAGTTTATCTTCGGTGTCGCCGTACCCGCGCAGGTCGGGGGCGATACAGCGATATTTCTCGGGCATGGCGAGCATCAATTCTTCGTAATAAGTGGCCGAAGAAAAATTGCCGTGAATCAACACAACCGGAATGCCGTCTTCCGGGCCGCTAAAGAGGACGTGGGTGTTGATGCGGGAGGTAGGCACCATTTTTGAGGTGATGCCAGGGAGGGTGGGAACGGTGGACATGGGGACTCCTGATTTTGGGAATGAAAGATTGGATATTCGATATTATACAGATCGCAGTTACACCGCGGTATTTTACCTTTTTTTGACTCGAACCCGCGTTTCCTGGTTAAACTGGCTCCACCCACACCTGACGGGACGGAAGCGTGACAGATTTCTCCCCCACCTGAACGGGCAAATCTTCCTCTGTGAAATTCAACCACACCGTGAACTGCCCCCGCCGAAACGCTAACACGCCCGAAGGGAGTCCGCCCACCTGTTCCACCCCGCACAGGGTCGCCAAATGCCCGATCATCGCCTCCGCCTGTCGTTGGGTGGTCTGCCATCCGCAATACACCATCCGCCCCTCCCGGATCGCATGGCCCGTCAACGCCGCCTCCCCTGCAAACGGGCCGGACGCATACCGCGCCATGACTTCAATTTCCCCTATCCGCCTCTTTTGCGGTGCGGCGTCAGAGATGACCTCTTCCCCTCCCCGCCTCTTTTGCGGGGAGGGGCCAGGGGTGGGGTCCTCCCCAGAGGGGCCGGGGGTGAGGGCTTCCGCCCACACCATCGCCTCCCCGTCCAACCCCGGAATCTCACTTTCTAACGCATACCCAACCCCCGCCGGGAGCGCGTGCCACTCCCGCACCGCCACCCCCGCTAAATCCCGAAACACGCCCGGCAACGGCTCATCCGTCACCAGATTGCTCGGCGTTTTGAACCCCGACCGTACCCCCATCACCAGCGTCCCCCCGGCAGAGACATACTCACAGAGTGCCCCCGCCATATCTGCCGATCCCAAAAATAGCGTCGGCGCGAGCACCATCTTATACCCCGATAACTCCGCCCCCAACGGACGAAAATCCACCGGAATCCCCAACGCCAGCAACGCCCGGTACCACGTAAAAACCAACCGTAAATACGTGAACCCGCTTCGATGGGGTTGCAATTGCAACGCCCACAAATCATCGTAATTAAAAATCATCGCCACCTGCGCCCGCCCCGGCTCCGCGACGATTTTTCCCATCAACTCCCGTTCCCCTGCCATCTGCTGAAGGTCTGAAAACCCGACATCCGGCGAGGCATCATGTTTCAGCAACCCCGCATGGTACTGCTCCTGTGCGAACCGCGCCGCCCGCCACCGGAAAAACACCACCGTCTCCGCCCCCGCCGCGAGCGCGTGCCACGTCCACAACCGCACCGTGCCCGGCCTCACCCCCGGATTGACCGTCCCCCAATTTACATGCCCCGGTTGTTGTTCCATGATCCAAAACGGCTTGTTCTTCCACCCCCGCGCGAGGTCCAACTCCATCGCCGTCAACGCCGCGTCGCCCACGTCGTAAGCGTAATGTTTCGGCGCAGGCTCCTCCCCGTACATCTCCCCCCGCACCCGGTCAATCCCCGCGGTCGGATAGTTATCCAGACTCACAAAATCCAACGGCGCGGCGAGGTCGAAATAATCCAGATCACGGAAAAAGAGGCCCATGAAGTTGTGTGTCAAAAATTGGTGGATCGGTGGATCGGTTGGTTGGTTGGTCGGTTGGTTGACTTGCAGATTTGCGCTTTGCAGATTTGCCGCTTTGCTGATTTGAGATTTGAGATTTGAGATTTGAAAATGCTGGTAATGGACAAACGAATCCGACGCGAACCGGAAATAATCCAACGCGTGTGAGGGATTCGCCGACGATCCCGCCCCGACCGGAAAGGGAATCTGATCCCAATCGAGGTACTCCTGCGACCAAAACACCGTCCCCCACGCCTCGTTCAGCGAAGACAACGCCCCGTACCGATGCCGCAACCAGACACGAAACGCCCCCAAACATTCGTGGCAATAACACCGCGCCGTCCGCCCCCCGCCAAACTCGTTATCTATCTGCCACCCGATCACGTGCGGATTCTGCCCGTAGCGCTCCGCCATCGCGGTTACGATCCGGCGCGTGTGGGTGCGGAAGGTCTGGCTGTTCGGGCAGTAGTGGCGGCGCCCCCCGAAATTCCGGCGACGGCCCTGCTCGTCCACGGGGAGGGTGTCCGGGTAGTTGAGCGAGAGCCAGGCCGGAGGCGCGGCCGTCGGCGTGCCGAGGATGATCTGCAACCCCGCGTCCGCCAACGTCTCAATCGCCCGGTCGAGCCAATCCCAGTCAAAACGCCGTTCTTCCGGCTCGATCCGGCTCCACGCAAATTCCGCAATCCGCACGATGGATAGTCCCACCTCCCGCATCATCCGCGCATCCGTCTCCCACCGGGATTCGGGCCAATGTTCGGGGTAATAACAAACGCCAAATTTCATATGTTGATCCTGAAGAAAGATGATTTGAGAATGAATTATAAAGCCACTCCCGCCCCCTTCGACTACGGACTTCGCCTGCCCAAAGCTACAGGCAAACTCCTCCGCTCAGGGAGCTACCCACGAAATGAAAAAGTCGTAGCATCCTGAGCGGAGCGGGAAATCACCCGACTCCCGACCTGACTCGTCACCAGCGCAGTCGAAGGATGCGGGGAACGAACGATCACCCAGCCTCTTTGCCCCACTCGCGTACCAGTTTGATCGCCTTCTGCCACTGGCCAAACGCCTCTTCCCGCGCGTCCGCCGACAATCCAGGCTCAAACACCCGCCGTTCCCCAGGCAGGGGGGGCAAATCCCGTTCGCTTGCAAACACCCCCGCTCCCAACCCCGCCAACAGCGCGGCGGCACGCGCCGTCGTTTGGGCAAACTCCGGGCGGATGATCGACAGACCGATCAAATCCGCTTGAATCTGGCAGGCTTCATCGCTCGCGGACAGCCCACCGCCGAGGTGGAGCTTTTGCACGGACAGACCCGTATCCGCCCGGATCGTGTCCAAAATCGCGCGGATCTGGAACCCGATGGAGGACAGAAATGCGCGGGCAATGTGCGCCCGCGTGGTGCTGAGGGTCATCCCGACGAGGGTGGCGCGGGCGGCGCGATCATGATGGGGCACGTTCAACCCCGTAAAAGCCGGGACAAACATCACCCCGCCCGTGTCTGGCACGGTGGCGGCGAGCGGGCCGACTTCGGTTTCGTCATCCAAAAAGCGGGCGTGTTCCCGCATCCAGCGCAGGGCCGCGCCGGTGACGGTGGTGTCCGCTTCCAGACAAAAGATCGGGCGGGTGATTTCCCATGCGTGGTACACGTTCAAATTAGTTTGGTGGGAGGGGGTTTCGCCGATGCAGACGTTGACGAACGAGGCGGTGCCATGCGTACATTCTGCGTCGCCGGGGGTGCGGCAATCGTACCCGAACAGCGCGCCCTGTTGGTCGCCGATCATCGCTCGAACGGGGATTTCCGCCCGCGCGCCGGACGGGGCCGTGACCCCGATCACGCCATATTCCGCGAGCGTGGGGCGCGGCGCGGGCAGGAGGGCGCGGGGGACGTTCAGAAAATCCAACCATTCCTGCCAGTAGTCCCCTGCCCGAAAATCGTACAACCCCCCGGCTTGCACGAGCGAGGTATCCATAAAATGTCCGGTGGCACGCCCGAGGGACATGACAAGCCATTCGGCGGAAAAGCCGGTGTGCAGTTTGCCGTCGCACGCGAGGCGGGCGAATTCCGGGTCGTGGCGCATCCGCCAGGCCAGGTGGAGGGCGGTGCTATACGGGCCGGGGAAGAACCCAAGCCGGGTGCGGTACTCGGACGGGGTCGCCCACCCGTTGATTTCTTCGGCCACCATCGGTTCGGTGCGTAAATCTTGCCAGGTGATGGCGGTGGAGTAGGGGCGGAGGGTGTGCGCGTCCCAGATGAATTCAGTGTTGCGTTGGGAGGCGATGCCGCACGCGGCGATGTCGGCAGGTTGGCACCCGGCTTGCCCGATGGCTTCGGTGATGGCTTCTGCGACACCTTGGGTGACGGCGTGGGGGTCTTGTTCGACCCAACCGGGGCGCGGGTACAGGCGCGCGAGCGGGCGGTAACCGTACCCGCGGACGTGGCCGTCCAGGTCGAGGAGGAGGGCGCGGCTACCGGAAGAACCTTGATCGATTCCGAGGAGGAGGGAGGGGGTGGGCATGAGGGTCGTGATGCGTGAGGATTAGGTTTTATTGCGGAAGATCATCGTTATCCAAAGGACAAAAACTGTTGCCAAACCACCAATAACTGTGTTTATGAAAAGGGCCAAAAAATCTGCGACCAGAGCTACAAAGGTTTTTGTCGGCGTAAAATGGCGGAAGTGCAAATACTCCACGACTCGAATTACAAACATCATTCCTAGGAAGAGCAAAGTGATTTTTATTCTTTGGAAATTTACCGGGTTCGAGCGGTTCATTTTAAAATTGGAAGAGGCCATTCGAGACATCCCAAAATTAATATGTGTTGTTTTATTGATATGTTTTCCGCGATTTCTTTGTTCTGTCATTCCGAACGCAGTGAGGAATCCCTGATACGATGGTCGTCTTGATCTCCCTGCTGGGAAACCGTTCCTCTTCGCGTTATAGGGATTTCTCCCTGCGGTCGAAATGACGCATATCGTCCGGGTTTGAATAAGTCGGTCTATTCCGGCAACAAATCCATCAACTGCCGGATCACATACGTGGGGCGGATCGTGGAATTTTCCAGCGCGGATGCGGGCGTTGCGCCGGTGAGGGTGAGGGCGGCGGACATGCCCGATTGTAACCCCATTTGGACATCTGTTTCCAATCGATCTCCCGTCATCAAACATTCTGCCGCGGGAAGATCGAGCAGGTGCAGGACGGCTTCGGCCATGTGGTGGGATGGTTTGCCGACGATGGCTTCGATGCGGGTGTTGGTGCAGGCTTCGATGGCGGCGATGATCGCGGCGGCGTCGGGTTCGCCCCCGATGGGGCCGCCGGGAAACGCGGGGGGGACGGGGCAGTAGCGATCCCCGTTCGTGGCGAAGAACCGCGCCCCGGCCCGGATCGCGTCGAAGGCGATTTGCAGTTTGCGATAGACGAAGGTGCGGTCGAAACTGGCGATGACGGCATCCACGCGTGTAGCGTCCTCCACCAGTTCAAACCCGCCCGCGCGGAGGTCGTCCATCAGCGGTTGCTCGCCGACGACGAACAGCCGCGCCCCCGGCAGGGTGCGTTGGAGAAAATCCACCATCACCGTCGAGGAGTTGATTACGTCTTCGGGCGGGGTGGGGAGGCCGAGGCGGGTGAGTTTTTGGGCGTAGGTGTACCGCGTGTGGGTGGGGTTGTTGGAGAGGAAAACGGTGCGTTTGCCGAGGGTGCGGAGGGTTTGGATGGTTTCTCCCGCGGTGGGGAGGAGCGAATCGCCCAGGTAAACGGTGCCGTCGAGGTCGAAGATGTAGGCGGAGTAGAGGTGGGAGGGGAGCATGATCGTGATACGTGAAATTGTTTTGGGGGTAAGGAATGATATACTTTTAGATATTCCTGTTGTGAAAGATGGTGTGTTATGTTAGTTGAAACCCGTTACGAGCATGTTGTTTTGAATGATGCCAAAGTGCCTGTGCTGGCCGGAACCACGATGAAGGTTTCGGAGTTGGTGCAGGCCAAAATGGCGTATGGGTGGAGTGCAGAGGAACTTCAGTTTCAGTTTCCTTATTTGACGATGGGCCAGATTTACTCCGCATTGGCTTATTATGCCGATCATCGCGCCGAAATGGAAGGTAGTTTTGAACGGCAGAGAAAACGTATTGGGGAACTTCAGGCAAAATACGGATCGTCCAAACTCCAAAAAAGAATAAAAAAACAGGGGGAGTAATGCCACTGGCAATCTATGTCGATCATCATGTGCCGCGCGCGATTACATTGGGGCTACGGACGAGGGGCGTGGATGTACTCACTGCGTTTGAAGATGGCGCGGCCCGTTTTGAAGACCCGGATTTACTCAACCGGGCTATGAAACTCCGAAGAGTTTTGTTTACCCAAGATGAAGATTTTCTCGAGGAGACAACCCAACGCCTGGAAGCGGGGATTGAATTCTTCGGCGTTATTTTTGCTCGCCAGATGGATGTAACGGTGGGGGCCTGCATCCGTGATCTGGAATATTTCGCCAAAGTGGGGGAACCGGAAGATGTCATCAATCAGGTCTATTTTTTACCTCTTTAACCAACCACATCCAGATTCACGCATCACGCATCACGTTTCATTCGTGATGCGTGAAATTGTTTCGGGTGTATTATCCCTTCACTCCACTGCTCGTCGCGCTCTCCACAAAGAACCTCTGCCCCAGGATGAAGATGATCATCGGCGGCAGGATGGCGATGGCGGCTCCGGCGAGGAGGAGGTTGGGGGCGTCGGCGGCGCGGCCGCGGAGGACGTTCAGGGCGAGGGTCAGGACGTGGTTGCCTTCGTTGCCCGTGTTGATGATGACCAGCGGCCAGAAGAAACTGTTCCACGCGTAAAGGAAGGTGAATGTCGCGAGGGTCGCGAGGGCGGGGGTGCTGGCGGGGAGGATGATCCGGGCGAGGATTTGCAGGCGGGACGCGCCGTCAATGAGGGCGGCTTCTTCGATTTCCTTCGGGAAGGTGATGAAAAACTGGCGCATGAGAAACGTGCCATACGCGGTGAAAATCCACGGGATGATCAGCGCGGCGAGGCGATCTACCCAGCCAATGGCGACCATGATCTGATAGAGTGGGGTAATGAGCACGACGAACGGGATCATGATCGTGCCCAGGTACACGGTGAACAGGTTATCCCGTCCGGGGAACCGCAGGCGGGCGAACGCGTATCCGCCCAGGATCGAAGTCGCCAACTGCCCGAACATCACCAGCAAAGTGACGAGGATGGTGTTCGTCAGCGCGTGATCGAGGTCGCGGAGGGCGATTACGTCGGTGTAATTTTCGGGGTGGAAAGACATTTTTTCGACGGGTTGGCTCGTGCGGACGTTTTGCAGAACGTAGATGTCCGGGTTTTCGGGGTCCACCATCCGGCCCAACGCGGTTTGGGAGAGTTTGACGAGCGGGACCGGATCGCCCTCGCCCGCGTCCACGAGGAAGACGCCCAAATCTTCCCCGCCGATGTTCAGCGTTTCGCCCGTGTCCGTCACCCGGTCAAGGGGCACGGTGAAGGTTTGTTCCAGATTTTCGGGGCGGGCAAACACGCCGACGGGGATGCTGTTCTGCACGAGGGCGTACTCCTGGGGTTCGCCATTCACGTCCACGTAGTACAGTGGTTTGGGATCGGCTTCCCCTTCGACGGGGGCAGTGACCGGGTCATAGGGCAGAAGGCGCGGCGGATAGCGGAAGGTGTCACCCGGCGTTTTGAAGGAGGTAAAGAACATGTATAGGAACGGAAAGAGCATAAAAAATGCAAAAACCGTCAGGACGAGGTACACGGCGAGGGTTTGGAGGAGGGAAAATAAGCGGTAGGTTTTCATGGGGGGGCCTGATGAGTAAGGAGTAATGAGTAAAAAGATACTCGTTACTCCTTACTTATTACTTCATTCCTAATATTCCAACTGACTGGCTCTCTGTCGTTGAAACTGCAACAACGTCACGCCAAAAATCAGGGCAAACAACACCCACGCAATCGCCGAACCGTAGCCCTGGCGGAAGTTTTGGAACCCGTTGCGGTACAGGTACAACACAATCGTCAGCGTGGAATTGTTCGGGCCTTCGGGCGGGTTCATCAAAATAAACACCTGATCGAACAACTGCATCGCCTGAATGGTCGTCGTCGTCAGCACGAAAAACGTCGTCGGCGCGAGCATCGGAATGGTCACGTTCCAAAATTGTGCCCATTTCCCGGCCCCGTCCACCGTCGCCGCCTCGTACAGTACCCCCGGAATATTCGTCAGCCCCGCCAAAAACAGCACCGTGTTGAACCCCATCGTCTGCCACGCGACCATGATCACCAGCGAGAGCAGGGCGGTATTTTGATCGGACAGCCAGCGGATCGCCGGGTCGGCCAGCGACGCGCTAAACACCATGTTGATCAGCGTCACCGCGCTCGTGATGCCGTAATTGATATACCCAATCGCCGCGTTGTACAGCAACTGCCAGATCAGCGCAATGCCCACCACCGCCGCCACGCTCGGCAGGAAATACATTGCCCGATAAATCTTCATCCCCGGTAGGTTGGAGTTCAGCAGGTTCGCCAGAAACAGCGCGGGGATCACACTGAGCGGCACCGCCATCAGCACAAACGAAAACGTATTTTGCAACGACAGCCAAAAGAGCTTATCCGTCGCCCCCACAATGTACGACTTGCCCAACAGGTTAAACCGCCCCAACTCGCTATATTTTTGGATGTCCAGCGCCTCGTTGGCGGGTTGGTCGGGGGTGTCCAGCGTTTCAAAATCGAGCGTCAAAATTTCGACATAATTTTGCAAGCCCACCCAATTCTTCGTCCCAAACGCGTCCCAATCCGTAAAGCTAATGTACAGCGAAAAAATCAACGGCCCGGCGAAAAATAGCAAAAATCCCAACAAATTCGGGGACAAAAATAAATACCCGCTAATCGCCTCATCGGACAGCACTTCCGCGTTCAACGCCTGGGAAACCGCCGGACGGTAGGTAATCCACAGCGTCACCGTGAACAAAATCGCGGCCACGATCAAAATCAGCGGCAGGGGTTGGGTGAATAACTTCCCGAACAGGGACACCACGCCCGGCACAATCCCCACCATCCACAAAAACACCACGCCGCCCACGATAGCAATCGCCCGGCCCGCAGGGGGGAACTGTTTCGCCAGCGCGGCACTCCCCTCAAACCGCTCCCCGAGTCCCCCGATGAACAACCCGGCAAACATCACCAACAGCCACGGCAACCCTCGCCCGAACGTGTTCGCCAACGAATCGATCCCCGTAAAAATCCCCAAAAAGTGCAACGCCCCCACCACCGCCGCAAACACCCCAAAATAATTGACCAAAATCGTGATCACCCGCCCCCGATGCACGCGCCGCGGGAGATCGACCACCGCCACCCCGCAGGCGATCCCAATCCCCAACAGCAAAATCCCCACCCCCGTGCGGGCGACCCACCCCCAACCCGGGTGCGTAAACGCCCACACGCTCCCCCCCACCCCCGCCAGCGCCAGCACCCCCTGCCAGATCACCAGCCAACGAATTTGGTTTTGAACAGAATTGGACATCATCGGACCTCCGGCACTGACGTGCCTCACTACAAGCGCAGAATTTGCACGTCAAGGTTCGTAGTTCCGCACGTGAGTGCGGCCTCCCGGCACTGGCGTGCCTCACTACGAGCGCAGAATTTGCACGTGAAGGTTCGTAGTTCCGCACGTGAGTGCGGCCTCCCGGCACTGGCGTGCCTTACTACAAACAGGGAAAAAGAAGACCTGCCAGCCTTCTCGACTGGCAGGTCTTTTCAGAGCGTGCTTACTGCCCGAAAGCCTTATTCGCTTCGTCGCAGATGGTCGCACCAAAATCTTCCACGGAGGTTTGTCCGGTCAGGACGGCCTGGATAGCGGGGCCCATCACTTTGTCGTAATCCGGCCAACTGCCAGCCCACAGCGGGCCTTCGGTGGCGGGGTTGTCGTTCAAGCCGTTCAGGAACGCCTGGTTGTTGGTCGGCGGGGTGAAGGTCAGGAACGCATCGAGGGCGGCCTGGCTCACGCGGCTGGGGATGTTCGCGCCGAGGGCGGAGACTTTCGCCTGAGTTTCGGCGGTGGTCAGAGCCTGGACAAGTGCCCATGCTTCTTCGGGGTGTTCGGTGTTGGCGTTGATCACATACGCGCCCCAGAACAGCCAGTTGCCCTGACTGCCGGACGGCCCTTTGGGCAGTTCAACGACATCCCAGTTGAAGGTGACGGTGCGGATGCCGGGGGTGGCCCAACGTCCGTTTTGGAACATGGCAACTTTGCCCGCGCGGAAGGGCACTTCGGCGTCTTCGCCGTAGGGCACGGCGACATCGAGGTCGGCGTACAGCGAGCGCTGGAAGGTTAACCCTTCGAGGGATTCGGCGGAGTTCAGGTTACAGGAAGTCCGATCCGCGTTGAAGAACCCACCGCCCGCGGCATTGAGCCACACGCCGTAAGGTCCCCACCACGCGCTCGCGCCGTAGCCGTAAATGTCGGAGCCGAGAGCACGGGTGGCCTGGGACACTTCGAGGAAGGCTTCCCAAGTCCATTCGCCGTTTTTGGCGAGTTCGCGGGGGTCAGCCGCGCCAGCTTCGGCGATCAGGTCGAGGTTCAGGTAGAGGGCGAAGGTCGAGACATCGCGGGGGAGGCCCCACAGTGCGCCGCTATCGGCACCACTGGTGGAGGTTTCGGGGTTGAAGGTCAGGTGCCCCATCGGGCCGGGGTAGAAATCGCCCACGTTGAAGCTTTCGGTGGTCGCCGCGATATCGGCGATATTGAGGATCAGGCCGCGGGAGGCGAAGTCGGCGATGTCGGTGCCGGGGATCCAGAACACGTCGGGAGCGGTGCCCGCGCCGATTTCGGTTTTGAGGACATCTTGGTAGCTGGAGGTTTCGCTTCCACCGGCTTCGTAGGCGAGGGTAATGCCTTCGAGCTGGGCATCGAGTTCACTGCTGATGTTGCCGTATACATCGGCTTCTTCCTGGTTGTCGGGGCGGGTGCGCCAGCGGATGGCGACATCGGCCATTGGTTCTTCGGCGGCGGGTTCTTCCGCTACGGGTTCATCCGCAACAGGGGCTTCGGTTGCGGTTGCAGCAGGTTGGCAGGCGGACAAGATCATCGCGCCAACGAGTAATAAACTAAGCAGGTACCAAATATTTTTGCGTTGCATTTTCTTTCTCCAAAAGATTGTAAGTAAATAGTGATGCGTGATGAGTGATGAGTGAGAGGGTATTTTTGGGGCGGGCCTCCTTGATTGGGGAAAATGGGAATTTGTAGGAACTGTCGGAGCTGTGGGAGACTGGGTGGAAAGTTACTATGAAATTCCACGGGTTCCCAAAAGTTCCGTAAGCCTCCCCCCCGCTCATCCCTGAAATTGTGCGGTCGAGCTTCGCACAACCAGTTCGGCGGGGAGTTGCATTTGCTGACGGGGCGCATCGGGATTTTCGATGGCTCCGATTAACAAACGCGCGGCTTCGCGGCCAATGGCAAACATATCCTGGCGGACGGTGGTGAGTGGGGGGTCAAAGTACGAGGCCAGGGGCATATCATCCACGCCGATGACGGAGAGTTGACCGGGGATGTTGAGGCCCAAATCGCGGGCCGCACGCATCGCGCCAATCGCAATCCGATCATTTTGGGCGAAGATGGCGGTGGGCATTTTTCCGAGGGTGAACAGGTGTTGGAGGGCGGCGTACCCGGTGGAGGCGGACCAATCTCCTTCCACGATCATGTCCGGGCCGAGGGGGATGTTCGCGGCGGCGATCACCTCGCGGAAGCCCTGGCACCGATCCTGGACGCAGTCTTCCGCCGGGGGACCGGTGAAACAAACAATCTGCCGATGCCCCAACTCGATCAGGTGGCGGGTGGCGATCCGGGCGGCTTCGACATCATCCAGGGCGACGGAGCCGACGCTGGGGGTGGGCGTCTCCGTCCGGGGACGTGCCCCCGCGAAAACGGTGGGGACACTTTCGGGCAGGAGGGTGTGCCGTTCATCGGCAAAGGGATTGAAGACGAGTAAGCCTTCGGCGCGGCGGCTATCGGCCAGTTCGCGAACAAGATCGCCAAAAGTGATTTCGTCGGGGGCGGAGGCGGAAAAGAGAAAGTAGCCGTGCTGGCGAGCTTCGGTTTCTGCGCCTTCGATGAGGCGGGCAAAGGTGTAATCGCTGAGGTTGGGGGAGAGGCAGGCGAGGGTGCGGGTGCGGCCATGTGCCATGAATTGGGCGATCGCGTTGGGGCGGAACCCGAGTTCTTCGATGGCGGCGGTAACTTTGGCGCGTGTTTCGGGCAGAACGCGTTCACTTTCGTTGATGACGCGCGAAACCGTCTGATGGGAAACCCCCGCTTTGGCGGCAACATCCCGGATGGTGGGTTGGGATCGGGCCATGCGTTACTCCTGAAGCTCGGCTGTGTTACCGGTCACGTGACCGGTAACATGATAATATCGGGAATGGTTTTGCTTGTCAAGCATTTCTCATTTTCGGCTCTACCGGAAAGAGTGTGTAGAAAACCGGAATTTTGAAGGTGTTGGGGGATGTGCATCCCCCAACACCTTCAAAATTCTGAACATTTCACAGCAAAAACGGTAGAGTCTCATTTTTCAATCGCTCTGATCGCCACCCTGAATTCGTGGTAAAAATGCTTGTCACATTTTCTCCGCGTTCTCGTTTCTCTATAAAACTGCCCGATGTTCAGCCCGCTGAAAACGCCCTCCCCGCCCCCTTACGAAGACCCTCAGGCGTTCAGCCAACTTTATGAACGAGTGCATCTCCTTGTCTTCCGTTATCTTTACGGTTTGCACAACGGCCCCCTCCAGGAGGTCGAAGACCTGACCGCCGAGACGTTCACCCGGGCCTGGAAGGCGCGTCAAAATTTTTACGGCGATGAAAGCGCCGCCATTGGCTGGCTTCTCAAAATTGCTCGGAATCTGGTCATTGACGCCCACCGCCGCACCCAATTCCGCGGCATCCCCGATGACCTGGACGAAACGCTCGTCGCCGCGCCCGAGGCCAGTCCCGAAATCCAAAGCCTGCAACGCGAACAAACCCGTCGCCTCTGGCAATTGCTCCACACCTTGCCCGACCACCAACGCGAAATGCTTGTGCTCCGTTATATGCTGGGGTGGTCGGTGCAGGACATTGCCAAACATGTGAACATGACGGAAAACACCGTTTCCCAAAATATCCGGCGGGTGCTGGCCCGTTTGCGGGAGCGGTGGGATGAGAATTTTGAATAGTGAATAATGAATTTTGAATGATGAATAATCAAGTTCCAACGGAAGATGAAATAGGGACCTTGCTTGGGCAGGTCCACCCCCAGGCGGGGAAGCATCTGCGCGCGCGGGTGGCGAATTTGACGTGGAACGCGCCCGAACAACGGCGTCCGCGGGGGGGCGTGCGGCGGCTCGTGTTCGCCACCCTGGCGGTGATCGGGGTCCTGATCGTCTTTTTTTCCATTCCCCCGTTTAACGGTATCGCCCGGCGGTTCGCCGATTTTTTTGAACGCGCCGATGAGGATACCCTTGCTATCGTCCTCACCCCTCAGCCCCCCAGCGAACAATTTCCGCTGACCGTCTCGGAAGCCGCGGCGCAAGCAGGATTCGCCGTTCATCAACCGGATTGGCTCCCCGAAGGGTTCCTGTTCAATGGCGCAGGCTATGATGCGGATCGTCAGGCGGTTTTGTTGGACTTTCATTCCCCCATCCCCGGCAAATTCCTGCGCCTGACCCAGAGTCAAACCGCCGAAAACCGGATCAACGTCAGCAATGTGGGGGCGACGGCGGTCGTGCAAATTGTGGACATCCGCACCCCTGCCGGGGATATCGTTCCGGGCGAGTACGTGGCTGGCGCGTGGCGGATTCCTGCCGTTTTGGATCATTTGCAGACCGACCAACCCGACATGACCGCCACGATGCAAGCGAATTGGGACCCCGAAGCCAAAATTCACATGCTCCGTTGGGAAATGGACAGGGTTTTGTACGAAATTATCCATGCAGATCAGACATTGGAGTCCCTATCTGCGGAGATGTTGGTTAAAATAGCCGAGTCGATAAAATAGTAATCAGTATGCAGTAAGCAGTTGCTGATTACTGCATACTGATTACTGATTACTGATTACTGATTACTGAATACTGAATACTGATTACTGAATACTGATCACTGACGACTGACGACTAATCCCCCCACCGAGGAAATTATGCAAGCAACTTCCGACCACCCCCTTGAATCCCGCTCCTGGCTCGACCGGCCTTTGTTGAGCACCATCACCATCAACTGGGAACTTGTGCTCTTTGTCGGCATCGTCCTGGTTGCCATTGTGACCCGGTTTTACGACCTGGGCACACGGGTGATGAGCCACGACGAAAGTCTGCACACGTACTACTCCTGGCAATTGTTCCGGGGAAATGGGTTTCAGCACACCCCGCTGATGCACGGGCCACTTCAGTTCCATATTTTGGCCTTTTTCTACTTCATTTTTGGCGATAGCGATTTTTCGGCCCGGATTTTTGCGGTTCTCACCAGTATTGCCGCGGTTGCGTTCATTTGGCAGTTCCGCCGCTACTTGGGGCGGACTGGTGCGATGATCGCCGCGTTGCTGTTCACTATTTCCCCTTACATGCTATTTTACGGACGGTATGTGCGGAACGAAGCCCCGGTCGTCCTCTTTGGCCTGATCGCCTTGTGGGCCATTCTCCGGTATCTGGATTCGGGGGAACACAAGTTTATTTATTATTTGTGTGTGGTGACCACCCTGCATGTCGCTTCCAAAGAAACCTACTTCATCTACATCGCACAGGCGCTGATTTTCCTGGCTTTTATCTTTGTGCAACGCGTCGCCCGCGCGGAATGGCCGAATCCCGATCAGAAACGGGCTTTTATCACCACCCTCACGATTGGCTTTGCCTTCCTCCTGTTAGCCGGAACCACCTTCGTCCTCGCGCGGAATACCGACCTCATCAGCGCGACCGAAACCGCCGCCCCCTCCGCCCCGGAAGAAACCACAGAAGCCGCCCCCGAAGCGCCCTCTAGTCGCCTGCCGCTCGTGTTGGGTGGGTTGTCCGTTGTCGCCTTCGCGGTTGCCGGGTTTTTTGCCATTCAAGGGTACTCTCTCGAAAACATTCGCAAAGAACGGAGTTTCGACCTGCTCATTATCCTGGGCACGATGATTTTGCCCCATCTGGCCGCTTTTCCCGTGCGCGCCTTTGGCGGGACGCCTACGGACTACTCCACCAGTGGCCTTTTACGCACCGCCACCGTATTAGTGCCGATTACCGCCATCGCCATTGCCATCGGCTTATGGTGGAATCGCCGTGTTTGGCTCATCAGCGCCGCGCTGTTTTATGGGATTTTTGTCGTTTTTTACACCACCGTGTTTACGAACGGCGTTGGCTTTTTTACGGGCATCGTGGGGTCGCTGGGCTATTGGCTGGAACAACAAGGGGTCAATCGGGGAAGCCAGCCCTGGTATTACTACCTGCTCATTCAGATTCCCGTGTATGAATATCTCCCCGCCATTGGCTCCCTGGTCGCCCTGGCGATGGGCCTTCGCCGATGGTGGATCGCACCCACTGCCGAAGCGGGGAGTGAACCCCTAAAAGATCCTCGCCCCGAAGGCGAATCCATCGCCCTGCCCCTGTTCGGCTTTTGGATCGTCACCAGTATCCTCGCCTACTCCATCGCCGGAGAAAAAATGCCCTGGCTGACCGTTCACATCGCTCTCCCGATGATCCTCGTCACCGGTTGGGCGTTAGGGCAGTTGATCGAAAAAGTGAATTGGCGCAATTTTGTCGAAAATCGTGGCTGGCTTGTCGTTGTCTTGCTCCTCGTTTTTGTTCCCGCCCTGATCGCCACCATTGCCGCGTTGCTCAGTGCTACTCCCCCCTTCCAGGGCAGTGAACTTCCGCAATTAGAAGCCACCAGTACCTTCTTGACCGCTATCGTGACCGTCGTCGTCAGCGGGTGGGCGTTGTTCACCCAACTTCGTTACGTCCAGGCCGGGGAAATTGGGCGTGCCGTCCTCTTGATATTTTTTGGCTTTCTCGCCATTCTCACCACCCGCACAGCGTTTGTCGCCACCTACATCAACTATGACAACGGGAACGAGTACCTCGTCTATGCCCACAGCAACACCCCCGTCAAAACGGTCATGGATCAGGTCGAAGATATGTCCCGCCGCATGTACGGCGACCTCAGTATGCCCATCGCCTACGATGATGATGTCTCCTGGCCGTTCAGTTGGTACCTCCGCAACTACACCAACCAACGTTATTACCAGGCCAACCCCACCCGTGACCTGCGCGATGTCCCCGTGATCATCGTCGGGGATAACAACTTTTCCAAACTCGAACCCGTCGTCGGGCAGGCCTACTACCAACTCGACTACATCCGCATGGTCTGGCCTGATCAGGGCTACTTCAACCTCACCTGGGACCGGATGAAAAATGCGCTTGTCGATTCGCAATGGCGTCTAGCCCTCTTCAACATCTGGTTTAACCGCGATTACACCCTCTACGGAGAACTAACCGGAGCACCCTTATCCCTCGCCACCTGGCGTCCCGCTGATCTCATGCGGATGTACGTGCGCAAAGATGTCGCCGCCAAACTCTGGAACTACGGTCTGGCCGCCTCCCCCGAAGAACTCGTCGCAGACCCCTACGAGGGCAAAGGCATCCAACTGATCCCAGATGTCGCTTTCGGTTCCGCGGGCGCCGAACCCGGACAGTTTAACCACCCCCGCAATCTCGCCGTGGCCCCCGACGGAACCCTTTACGTCGCCGACGCGGACAACCATCGCATTCAGCATCTTAACCCGGACGGCAGTGTGATCGCTTCCTGGGGATCATATGCCGACATTTTGCAGGGCAGTGCCCCTCCAGGGACATTTAACCAGCCGTGGGATGTCGCGCTCAGTCCGGACGGGGCGTTTGTGTACGTCGCCGACACCTGGAATCATCGCATTCAAAAATTCACCGCCGAGGGCGACTTCGTCAGCATGTGGGGTATCTTCGGGCAGGCGGAAACCCCCGACGCCTTCTGGGGGCCGCGCAGTGTGGAAGTGGACGCGAGCGGTAACGTGTTCGTCATCGACACCGGGAACAAACGGATTGCCATCTTCGACCCGGATGGCAATTTCCTCTGGCAATTTGGCGAAGTGGGATTTGCCCCCGGCCAATATGACGAACCCGTCGGCCTTGCCCTCAACCCGGTGAACGGCTACATGTACATCGCCGATACCTGGAATCAGCGGATGCAAATTCTGGCCCCTGATCAATCCAACCCCCTCAATTACCTCCCGCTCAAAAGTTGGGACATCAACGGGTGGTTCGGCCAATCGCTGGAGAACAAACCCTACATCGCGGTGGATGGCGTAAGTGGTCGCTTACTGGTCGCCGACCCCGAAGGCTACCGCATTTTGGAATTCACCGCGGAAGGCGACTTTGTCCGCTTCTGGGGCGACTACTCCGCCGATACGAATGGCTTCGGCATGGTGTCCGGCGTGGCGTTTGACCCCGATGGGGGGGTGTGGGTGAGCGATGGGGCGAATAATCGGTTGTTGCATTTTACGTTGCCGTAAGAATGTAGGATGAATCCAAAAGCGGCGGGCGCATGTGCGCCCGCCGCTTTTAGTTTTTTTGGTTAGTCTCCCTTTAATTTTCTACTCAAATCTTCAAAATCAAAGTCCGGTTGTCCTTGTCTGGAATAATACGAAGAAAAACGAGCAACAATGTCCTTGACAAACCCTGTGGCCAACTGATGTATTGGCTGGGTAAATTTTGCTTGAAATTCACTGGGTTTAAATGAAGATAGTTTTCTGAAATTTATAACGCTAGCTTCAAATCGGCTTGTCTTTGGGAGGAAATGGTAATAAGGACAATATTTATTTCGAGGTACTTCATTCAATAAGTGCTCTGCTCGTTCTTGCGCTTTTTTGATCTTCTCTTTTTTCCCCTCACTATATGAATCCAGAATTGGCTTTCTAAAATCTTGTTGAGCATTTGATATTACTGAGAATTCAATTTTGCATACTAATATGCTGTCGGTCTTGATAGATCCGTAGTGAACAACCAAATCACAGGCAGGACTCAATACAATATAGAAATCATTCGTTTCCCTATCTTTAACGATACTTCCGGTCTTAATATTTTTAGAAATGGGGGGGCTAATATACATTTCTTCAGGAAATGCAATTACTTCAGTTTCATCCAACAATTCAATAAAATGGTTAACAATATAACGTAATAAAGCTTCTTCGGTTTTCTTCCCTTGTAAGGCATGGTTTTGCCAGTCACTTAATACAGGCAGTAGGTTTTCCCAAAATACTTTCTGCATTGTTTTTTCAATAACACCTCTTCCTCCGGTGATTCTTGTTAGCCCCGTATCAAATACCAAGAAGAATTTATCTATCAATTCGTCATATCCAGTTTCACCCTTTTTATAAACACCTAAAAATGGCACGTCGGTGTTTGCGTATTGGGGCGTACCAGTCAATATAGCAATTGGGATTCGATAAGTTTGTTGAATAATTTTAATGACTTGATTCCCTGCATCTCCTTCTTTTCCTAGGCGAAGATCGATTATTGCCCCGTCATAAGAACTATTCAATTTTCTCCCAGCCTCTTCGAGAGTTTGGCATTCGTCGGATTGAATCTCTCGATTTTTTTCTTTCTGATATCTTTTTATCGTAGCACGATAAGTGCTTAAATCCTCGTCATTGTCTTCAACAATCAATAGCTTTAATGAATCCATCTCTAACCCTCCTATTTGGGTTGTAATCTAAAATATGCTCCATTATTAGACTCAAATGCTCTAAGTTCAAGGCCGTTTCGTAAAGCGGCCTCACCAGCAATTGCTAAACCAAGGCCAGTTCCTCCAGGTTTTGTGGAGAATTCGGGTTCAAAAATTACCTCACTTTCAATAAGGTGAGGTTCGATACCCGGCCCCGTATCTCGATAATCAATAAATGTCAGCTCAAAGGCGGAAACTTCAACTCTCACCTCTATCAATCGCTCAAACGATTTTTTTTCCTTGATCCAGAAAATACTATTATCTATTAAGTTGGTCAAAATGACATAAAAGTCTTGCGCCCAGCCAAAATAAACGAAATCTTTAGGACAATCAATTTTGAGAGTTATTCTGTTTTCAATCAGCTCGTTTTCAAAAACATCAAAGGAGGTAGTTAAAGCCTCATGAAGATTGAAATCTTTTTTCGTACCTCTTTTCTTTGCAGCTAAAGGATCTAATCTTCCAAAAAGCGTTACAAAAACGTCTGCATTTCTGCCCATGCCACCAACGATTGGATTTATTACATTCAATAATTCAATACTAAAATTAGTCCTTAATTCTTCCGCCCAAAAATTGAAGTTGGGAATTTGATTCTTAAAATAGTTCAATGGCCTCCTTCCTTCGTGAAGGATTACATTGATTATTTTGCCTAGGGTCGCCTGTCCCTGGTACACAGCAACTGCCTCACGCAAGTTATCTGCTATCTCGTTAGTCTCTTCTTCTTTATCCATAATAATATCGATTATTTCTTCAACATCCTTCTGATTTACTCCAATCTTTGATAACTTTGTACGCACCCCTTGTTTGATTTCATCAAAAGTGAATAATCTTGCTAAGTCCCTTTCTACTTTTAGCGCTGTTCTACTTAATCCTGCTTTTCTTCGATATTGGAATCTTCTATTTTCGAGTTCGGCAATTACTTGTAAGGTCAATTCTCGTAACCCTGAATACGCTAAATTATCTTTCAATCCATCTCTGGCACTTTTTTCCCTTAATCCAGAGAATTCTTCAGATTGAATTAAGACATACCCAATTACTTGATTACTACCTATTTTCAGAGATGGATTTTGAATTCTTTGTTCGTTTAGTTTCAGCCAATCAAAGTCAGGATCACCCAAAGGTCTGATTCGAAATCCATTTCTATAAACCCCAATGCCATTGTATTCATTTAATAATTGTCTTGCTTGTAGCTTTCCAACATAATTTCCCTGTGCATCTTTCAAGCCTCGATTAATTAATTGATCTATAGCTTCTGTTTCTCGATCATAAACTCTTATGTCAATGACCAATTGCCCACAGGCTGTTGATGTTCTTAAGTTGAATTTTATTTCTTCCTCAATCGTATTGCGCGCCCTTTGATTTATATATACAAACTTACCAATGCCATTTTCTTCTAGCGTTCCCGAGATTTTATAGTCATATAAATCAAAAATTGGATAGGATTTAATCTCCTCAGAGATTGTTTCATCCTGGTTAGGCCAGAAATTAACAAACTTGAGAAAGATTGAAAAATCATCTTCTGCGGCAAGTGATTGATCTCCTAAATTTATTGGAGGAATTAATTTTTTAAGCTCAAATCTTAGTTTATCGAGTTGTTTTTTATCCCACGATTCATTGCCACCTCTCATTATTAGCCTTGTTCCACTCCCTTCATCAGTAATGGAAGTATCCACTAAAATGTCAACATCAGAGAGAAACTCTGCTTTTACAAATTCGCTCCATTGAACGTAGACGGAAGTTTTTTCCCCATTTTCTGTAATACTTTCCAATAGTAAATCGTCTCCCAATATTGATGCAGCATAACGGCCAATGCCTTTACGGCCTTGCATGGTACGTCCCTTAGGGCTAACGCGCCGTATTAACTTATCATCAGTCGAAGGAACCAGCCATTTATTAATAACTGTGTCGCGGGACATTCCATGACCGTGATCCGCTACTGTTATTATTAATTCTTGTCGGTTGAGTGAGACTTCGAAAGTGATTTCTACATTTGGAGAGTCGGCATCGTAGGCATTCTTGACGAGTTCCACAATTGCTGCATATTGATCTTGAATTAAATCGCGACCAATTGTAAGAATATGTCTGCCTGCTGGTCTTATTTTATAAACGCCACTTTCTTCCATAAACTTTTTAACCCTTTGAAATCATAGCCCGAACAACGTTTTCCATAACGGGGGGACACACACCGTTTCCCAGTAGCTTTATTTTTTGACGGCGCGTATTTTTAGTAACATCTAATGAGAACTCGGAATTAAAACCCATTGCAAGCTTTAATTCCTCTGGTTGTAACATCCGCATAAAATGACCCGTTTTCGATGGCATTACCAATGCAAACCGATCAAGCGTTGTAATTGTCCGCAATGGTCGATCAATTGATTGCCAACCACCTCCCTTGTCGGTGCCATAATAAACAAGGATAAAAGGAGAATTCTTTCCCAGGGTCTCAATGGCTCTTTCTGCTCGTTCAATTGTAGGTAAAGCTCGTTTGGGAGTAAGCAGAGGCGTCATTTGATATTTGTCCGAAAAATCAAGAATGTCTTCCACGGATTTTGAAATTTCATAAGTTTGACGAGGCTCATTTACATAGAAAGATTTTGAACATAATAAGAATAATCTCCTTCGAGATTGAGGAACCCCAAAGTCTTTGGCATTCAATTTTACCTGTCTTACAAAATAGCCAAGTTCCCAAAGATCATCCAATAATTTCTGATGTTTACTCCATGATTGCATACTGACAACATTTTCAATCACAATCCATTTTGGGTCGAATTCTCTGGCAAATCGAATAACTTCAAAAGCAGTCATTCTGCTTAATTCATCCCTCTCTTTTCCACCTTTTGCGACAGAGTGATTTGTACATTCAGGGGATGCAATTATCAAATCAATATCACCGATTTCCTTACGGATTTTTTGAGGCGATAAATCTCTAATATCTTCCTTGAAAACTTTTACTTCGGGAAAATTGGCTGAATATGTTCTAACTGCTGGTTCCCAATTATCAAAAGCCGCGACAATTTTTGCTCCCGCATTTTGAGCACCAGTGCTACTTCCTCCTGCCCCACTGAACATGTCAATCGTTCTTACATCACTTGTTATCATTATTTTCCAAATTTTTAATCAGGTTTTTTTTAGATCGGTTCCACTTTTTCGTTGATCTAAATCGTTCAACAACTTTTATAGTTTCGGGATATTCAAGAAGACGCATATACCGTCTCTCTAAATCCTTACCGGGGTCGATTGTGTCAACTCTATAGGCGCGCCAGTTTTCTATTTCTGTAATTTGTTTTCCTTTTATCACATACTCAATCTTCTCAATAGTCTTTGATAAATTTTCCCAAATTTCATGTTCCCAAACTCGAATTATGCTCCAATCTTGTTCCTTGAGAAATTTTGTTTGTTTCGTATCTCGTTCAATATTCTCAAGTAACTTAGCTTGCCAAAAATCAGTACGTGTTCTAGATGGAACATAATGCTCTGGACATCCGTGCCACTGACACCCATCAACAAAAATAGCTATTCTTTTAGATACTAATACTATATCAGGACGAATATTCCCGATTTTTCTATTAAGTTTATAGCGATAACCTTTATGCCATAGAGCCTTTCGCAACAATATTTCAGGCTTTGTATTTCCCGATTTTATTCGGGCCATATTTTCTGAACGAGTAATAGGCATAATAAAGCTTAGTTCAATCTTAGGATGAGTCAATTATCTTCCTTCCTGCAAAAAAGCACAACCTAATAAGACCAGCGTTTTCTTCCGAACTTTTTTCTTATGTTATTGCGCTGTTGTTTGATGAATTTGGAGTGCTTGGTAGCTTGGTATTTCAAATCCCCCTCCCCTCACACAAAAACCCATGTTAAAATACCCTTCGTGCAGGGAGCGCCGAAACCATCCGAGATGGTATCGGGCCGAACCTTATTGGTTCGCGGGCACACCCTATCCCCAGGGGGGTGATGCAGAGAAAAAATATACAAACCCTAAATCCAAAAAATCCCCAACCTGTCTCTTCGCCCACCTTTGGGCCATCATGCCGCGCCTCATCCTGTATACAAAACGAAAGAAAACAGCGTGCCGCGCCCTATTTTTTATACGGAATGTCGCCCGGCACCGTGCCGCGCTCCGTCCTGTATACAAAACGAAAGAAAACAGCGTGCCGCGCTCCATCTTTTATACGGAATGCCGTCCAGCACCGTGCCGCGCTTCATCCTGTATACAAAACGAAAGAAAACAGCGTGCCGCGCCCTATTTTTTATACGGAATGTCGTCCAGCACCGTGCCGCGCTTCATCCTGTATACAAAACAACCCAAAACTACCCACTTCTTGAACATTTAGAACACCGTAAAGTAAGTTTTCTCAGGTTTGCACACGTAACAAACTTCAGAAGACTTCCTTTACAAACCAATTAGGAGTACATCATGACCACCATTCGATTTGACGTTACGGGGCCTTACCAAATCCGCTGGCCCTCCAAAGAAGATGACATCATCGCCCAGGCCGATGTCTGGATTACTTATGAATCCAGCCGGAACGCCGCCGACCAACTCAAAGATACCTGGCTTGCCTTGATCCAAACGCAAAACACCGTTGCCAAAACCGCCCGGGCCGGAGCCAAGACCGGGGAAGCCGCCCGTTCCGTTACCCAGGCAGAGTTTCAGGCCAAACTCGACCAGGCTCGTCATTTCCTCACCCTTGCCCACAATATCCTCAAGCTAAAACACCCCGAAAACGTGTTCCAGTTGGAATATCGCGGCTTCAACGTGCGCCAGACCGCCCGCGGCCTCTCCGTGCGGATGCCGAAAAAAACCAGTGAAATTCTGGCATTGCTGGAAACCTACGTGACCTATGAAAGCACCCTCGGCCCGGCCCAACTGGCAGACCCGCCCCTTGCCACCCTGCAGGCGTTGCTGGTGGACTTGCAAGACCTGGGGCAAAATCGCGGCTCCAGCCGGACCCAACGAACCTCCAACATTTATACCCGCAGTACCGCCACAGCCCGCCTGGCTGAACTACTCCAGGGGGCGGGACTGGCCCTCGTCCAGTTGAAATTCGGCGGGCAGGTGCATCCCGACCTCGCCAATTGGGGCTATACCGTCGTGGGTTCCACCCCGCCCGAACCGGGTGATCCCCCCGAAGGGGAGCCGCCTGTAGAACCGCCTGCAGAATAAGGGAGCGGCCTTCGCCGCCCATAAACTTTTCTCTTAAAACAAAGGCGCACCCCACGGGTGCGCCTTTGTTTTAAGAATGTTCCCCCACCCTGAGTAGGGATTGTTTTTGCTTCTAAACGGCCATCGGTTAGGAATTTCTGTTTTCGTCGAACGCTTTCACCACCCGTTTGGGGGCGACGTTCCGCCACGCGGAAACGAGTAACTGCCACATTTCTTCTGCATCCACCTGCCCCAGCCTGACACCGATCCAACCTTGCGAATTCCACCCGACAAGGAAAAACGTTTCGGGATCAACGGCGACGAGGGCAGTTTGCTCTTCGACGGACAGTTTTAAGACCGCCTCGGTTTCATCTTCCGAAAGCGTGGCGAAAATCTTGTTGCGGACGCGGAAGGAGGCGCGCTCGAAGTGGATTTTCTCTTCCGCTTCGGGCAAGGAGAGGGCAAATTGGCGGAGTTGGTCAGGGCTAATCATGGTACTTCCCCTAGCGCAAACGCCACCGCCTCCTCCGCACTCATCTGCCGCCCCTCGGCCATCGCGGCATCCCGCGCGGGTTCGCGGAGCATTTCGGTCAGTTGTGCCATCGCCTGGACGAGATCGGCTTTTTCCCACGGGAACACGCTTTCGGCGTGGGCTTGTTCCCGCAACGCCCGCGCCGCCCCGAGCAGTTTCGCGGCCCGTTCGGGTTCTTCCATCGCAACGGATATGTAGCCAAAACATTCCAACTGGTGGGCCACGCCCCCCAGATTCCCAGCCTCTAAAATATCGAGAATCGTCTCGTGATAAATGGGTAGGGCGCCTGCAAAATTCCCTTGCTGGCGCATCATGTGGGAGACTTCACTCTTTGTGATCAGCTCGAACCCACGATCTTTTATCGCGCCGAAAAGTTGGTTAGCCCGTTCAAAGGCGGCCTGTGCCTGCTTCAGCTTGCCCTGAGACTGAAAGAAACGTCCTTCCAATTGAGCCGTTTGTGCATCCATCCAGGGGTCGTGCATTTGTTTTGCCAAATTCCGTTGTTCCTCAAGGTAAGTGGCCGCTTTGCCAAAATCTCCAGAATAACCCGCTCCCAGAACAAGGGTTGCCAGGGATTGGAAATAGCCCATCGGATGGTGATGTTTTCCAGCCAATGCAACGGCTTCTTCCGCGGCGGCCCTGGCGACTTCCCATTGGCCCGCAAAAGTTGCCACAAACGCCTTTTGCCCGAGGGCATAACACAACTCACGTAGATTCCCGGTGGCGCGCAGGATTCTCACGGCTTCTTCTCCGAAGGCCACGCCTTCCGTATTGCGACCCTGTGCAAAATTAACCCCACTCAAGGCCGCCAGGGCCACCCCCAAATGGGTCTGGTACGTCACTTCGGCGGTCGTGGGATTTGCTTTCTGTGCCCGTTCAATGACTTGTTCCAGCCAGCGCCGCGCTTCCGATAAGGAATGCCGAAACCCGCGCGCGGTGAACAACTTCCCGGCAATCGCCAAGGCCAGGTCGGGGTTGCGCTCCACCGTCCACTCCAGCGCCGCCCGGAAATTATCCATCTCCTGACTCAGCCGCCCGGCCCAAAGCGCCGTCCCCGGCCCCCAAATCCCATCTTCCGCTTCCCGCACAAAGGTCGCAAAATACGCCGCGTGCCGGTCCCGCAACCCCTCCCCCTCCCCAGCCGCAAACAAACGATCTTGCGCGTATTGCCGAATACTCTCCAACATCCGGTAGCGCACCTCCCCATCCGGCAGTTGATCGGCGATCACCAGGGATTTGTTGACGAGAGAGGCCAACAGGTCCAAAATCCAGACCCCCTGCTCGGAGATCGCTTCCGCCGCCTCCAACGTCCACCCCCCAGCGAACACGGACAGATGACAAAGCAGTATACGCTCTTCCTCATTCAATAGATTCCAACTCCAATCAATCAGCGCCTGAAGCGTTTGTTGCCGGGGGAGCGCGGTGCGCCGCCCGCCGGTCAGCAACCGGAACCGGTCATTGAGCCGCGCGGCAATTTGCTCGACGGACAGCATCGGCAACCGGGCGGCGGCCAGTTCCAGCGCGAGGGGAATGCCATCCAACCGGCGGACGATCTCGGCGACGGCGGGGGCATTCTGTGGGGTGAGATCAAAGTCCGGGCGGACGGCCTGCGCGCGGGCAAGGAAGAGCTGTACCGCTTCCGAGTTGGCGACTGCGTTCGGGGTCTCCCCCCCCGGCAGGGACAGGGAAGGAATCTGGAGGGTCGTTTCCCCGCCAATGAAGAGCGATTCCCTGCCCGTGATCAGGATTTTGATCTTCGGACAGTGCATCAGCAAATGTTCCACCAGCTCGGCGCTTTCCCGGACGAGATGTTCCACGTTGTCGAATAAGAGGAGCATTTCCTTGCGACGGAGAAAATCCACCAATGAGACGATGAGCGAACGTCCCGGTTGCTCCTCCACTTCCAGGACGTTGGCAACTTGCGCGGGGAGCAGATCGGGGTCGGTGAGGGGGGCCAATTCGATGAACCAGACGCCGTCGGGGAATTGATCCATGAGGTTGGCGGCGGCCTGGAGCATGAGACGGGTTTTGCCGGTCCCGCCGGGGCCAAGGAGGGTGAGGAGACGGGTTTGAGTGAACAGGCGTTTGACTTCCGCCAGTTCCCGCTGACGCCCGACAAAGCTGGTCAATTGGAGGGGAAGATTATGCTTGAACGCGGCGAGGGATTTGAGCGGGGGAAATTCGACAGCAAGGGTGGGGTGACAAAGTTGATAGAGATGTTCCGGTAAGGCAAGGTCGCGCAGGCAGTGTTCGCCAAGATCGAGGAGAGAAGCGTCCATGGGGAGCGAGTCTTGCACCAGCGTGGCGGTGATGTTGGAGAGGAGTACCTGCCCTCCATATCCCGTAGACATGATGCGCGCGGCGCGATTGAGTGCAGGACCATAGTAATCGCCATCGCGCTCCTGGCTCTCGCCGGTGTGCAATCCCATACGGACGCGGAGCGGGCCTGTTTCGGCGGGCCAGGGTTCCGCGGTGAGGGCCAGTTGCCCCGCCAGGGCCGCGGCAACCCCGTCCGGGGCGGCCTCAAAGACGGCGTGCAGGCCATCCCCGGTCGTTTTGACGATTTTTCCGTTGTGTTGTTCGACGGCGGCGCGGAGCAGGGCATCATGCCGCGCCAGGGCGGAGCGCATCACGGCGGGGAATTGTTCCCAAAGGCGCGTACTCCCTTCAAGGTCGGTGAAGAGGAAAGTCAGGGGGTGGTGGCTCATGGGGTTACTCTGGCCTGAACCGCGCCATCGCATACACATCCACATACGCCCCGTCTCGATACGCGTACTTCTTCAACGTGCCTTCGATCTCAAAGCCGAATTTTTTGTACAGCCGGACGGCGGGTTCGTTGTCGGTGTATACATCCAACTCCAACCGTAGGATGTTGAGCCAGTGATCGGCCATGTCCACCGCCGCGTGCATGAGTGCGGTGCCCACGCCCTGGCCTTGATACTCGTCCCGCACGGACATGCCGATCTGCCCGACGTGTTTCCGGCGCGGGCGGGGGAAGATTTGCAGAAACACCTGCCCGACGATTTCTCCTTCCACACAGGCCACCAGTTCAAACACATTTTCCTGGTTCTCGGCCAGGCGCTTGCGCCACATGTCAACGGATGGGTAGGGGAGTTGCAGGGTGCCCCAGATCACTTTGGGGCCGGTGAAGATTTTGTGCATGCCTTCGTAGTCGGAAGGTTCGGCGCGGCGGATGGTGAGGTTCATGGGGTTTCCTTTCAAAACCGGAAATGAATAAAAATCCGTCCGAAGTTTTTGTCGTCTTTTTCGACGCGGTGATAGAGCTTTTTGATATGACTCTGGTTCAAAAAGCGTAACACCTTCTTCTTCAATTGCCCGCTCCCCTTACCGGGGATGATCTCGACCAGTTCGATTTTGCTATCTATCGCTTCCTGGACGATGCGGTTGAGTTCGGCGTCAATTTCTTTGCCGTGGTTGTAAATGTCGTGGAGGTCAAGTTTGAGTTTAGCCATAAGAGTTTGTGAGGCAGGTGGGCACTTGTGTCATTTCGACCGAAGGGAGAAATCCCTATCACGCCGGGTGGAACGGTTTTCCAGCGGGGAGATCGAGACGACCATCATATCAGGGATTCCTCACTCCGTTCGGAATGACAGTAACAATTCTCGAGATGGACATGCGCCGATGAACGGCGTTCCTAAAAACGAACCGCTTGAAGTCAAAAGAGACCCGTTAAGGAACGCCGTTCGTTCATATCGAGAATTGCTGGAATGACAGATTGTGCATTTTTGATGTGGGTCCTTGATCAGGTTTTGGTTTGAGGGTTATTTACCCCAGGGTTGGATGAAATCTTCCGGTTCTACGCCGAGGGCATCGGCGACTCGGTTGATGTAGTTGAAGTAGGCGATGACTTGCGTGGCGTCGTGGATGGCGGGGTCGTCCAGGCCTACCGCGCGGAGGGTGTCCAGATCGGCGGGAGTCATGTGGGCGGGGGTGTGCGTCAGTTTGGCGGCGAAGGTACACAGGGCGCGGTCCACCTCGGAAAGGGGGGCGGTGCGCCAGTCCCGGGCGAGGGCGTGGACGTAGGCGTCGGCGGTTTCGTCATTCATCAGGTGTCCGACCTCAGCACGGAGGTCGTGCGCGTGCGACTGCGTTCAGTAAAAGCAGTGATTTTCAAACGAGACGACGACGGCCAGCATTTCCCGTTGGACGCGGGAGAGGGGCGATTCGCCCATCATGGCGGTGCTGTAAAACCGGATGCTGTCCCGCAGGATGCGCGGGTTGAGGGACATGATGTGAACGATGTGCCACACCCGGTCCGCGCGTTGGAGGGCTTTGTTGAATTCGCTTTTGAGCAAGCCGGTGGCTTTTTCGAGGGGGATTTGTTTGATCCAGGGCATGGGGTTCCTTATGGGGATGTTTCTTCAAGCGCCATTTGCACGGCTTTTTCCAACGACCACGCGGCCCCCGTTTCCCACGCAGTCTGGAATGCGGACTCGCCCAGTGTCTCCTGAACCGCCGCCATTGTTTTCGCATGGAAAGCCACCATTTCGCCTTCCATCGGGGTTTTGATGATCTCAAGCGCGGATGCCACTGCACCTAGGCATTGCGCGGCGCGGAGAGCATCGCCTATTTGCACAGCCAGTCCCGCCATCCCGACCAGGCTGGAGGTCACCTGTAACTGTTCCCCTCCCTCATGCCGCAGGCGTAGACTTTCCAAAATATGTTGGCGGGTTTCCTCAATCGGCGCGCCTTCCGCCAACCCAACCAACCCTAATCCCAGGAGAACGTAGGCCAAAAAAGTCTTTTCGCCCATTTCATGACACAAGGCCAGACATTCTTCCAAAAAGGCGCGCGCGGCGGCGTAATCGCTCTGTGCCAACACCACATTCCCTAGTGTGATGAGGGACATGGCGATCCCCGTCTTTTCACCCATTTCACGTGTCAGAGCCAGGCTTTCCTCGTGCAAGGTGCGAGCTTTGGCCGGATCGCCCTGATCAAACGCAATATGTCCTAAATTGCTGAGTGACATGGCAATGCCTGCTTTCTCGCCCATTTCGCGTTTCAGCACCAGGCTTTCTTCGTACAACTTTTGTGCGGTGGCGTAGTCTCCTTGCACCAAAGCGACATTTCCCACGTTGTTGAGCGACATCCCAATACCCACCTTATCCCCAATTTCGCGCCGCAAAGCCAGGCTCTCCTCATATAGCAGTTTTACTGTCGCAAAATCACCCTGAGACCAGGCCACATTTCCCACATTGTTGAGCGACATCGCGACGCCATATTTATCGCCCATTTCGCGCCGTAAGGCCAGACATTCTTCATGGAAAGCCTTCGCCGCAGGATAATTTCCCTGAGCCCAGGCTACATTCCCCAACGTGTTGAGGGCCAGGGCCAGGGCCGCTTTGTCACCTGTGTTACGTGCGAGCGTCACGCCCTCATTTAAGGGAATATGTGCCTGTACATGATCACCCTTGCGCCAAAAGACGGTGCCTGTTTCGATCAAGGCCAGGGCAGATCCCAACGGATCGCCCAACGCCTGATAACCTGCCTTGGCCTGTGCCAACCAATCCAGCGCGGGTTCAAATTCACTCCGCACGCGGCTCAACTTCCCTAACGCAAATTGTGCGTGGGACATGCCGAAAGCGTCTTGCTCCTGCTCGCTTAAGGCCAGCGCCGCGCGGTATTCGCCTTCCGCCTCCGCTAACATCCCCATCAATGCCAATACGGCCCCGCCTTGCATGTGAACCTTGATTTTCTCTGCCCCATTGCTTAAGAGGGGAAGCAATTTTCGATAGAACGCCAACGCACTCTCGTTCGCGTAATTTCTCTGAGCCGCGTCCCCCGCTTTTCGGAAATATTCGCGCTGTTTGGCCGTGTTTTCGCTGTGCCCGTAATGGAAGGCCAGCACTTCGACGGGGGGGTGGTCGGGATAGGTGTATTCCAGATAGTGCGCCAATTGCTCGTGCAGGTGGGCGCGGGTGGCATAGGGCAGGCTCTCGTAGGTCACTTCGTGGGTGACGATGTGTTTGAACAGGTAGGCCAGTTCGGGTTCCGGGGCATCGAGGGGGGTGAGGTCCAGGTCGGCGAGTTGATCGAGGGCGAGTTTGACGGTGGGCAGTTCGCCCAGTTCGGGGTAGTAGCCGGTCAGCCAGGCGGCACGGAAGAGACGCCCGATGATGCTCGCCACGCGGAGGGTGGTTTTTTCCGCTTCGGTCAGTTGATCAATGCGGCTTAGAATGAGGGTGTGCAAACTGTCGGGGAGTTCAACTTTGTCCAAATCGGCGGGGTTGAAGGGGTCCAGCCCCCGCGCATGCAGGTAGTTGAGCAATTCTTCCAGGTAAAAGGGATTGCCCTGTGCCCGCGCGTGGAGCCGTTCCACCCAGACCGCGGGGAGTTGCCCGTCCCGCGCGGGGTACAACTGCGCGAGTTTGGCGTGGAGTGCTTGCGTGGCTTCCGCGGGGGTCAGTTCGGTCAGTTCCAGTTGGGTGAAGTTGGGCAGGGTTTGGAAACGGGGGGTGACCTGCGCCAGGGGTTGCGGGCGATAGGCCAGGACAAAACACACCCGGCTGTCCCGCAAGGCCAGGGCTAGTTCATCGAGAATGGTCAGCGAGAGGGCGTCGAGCCAGTGCAGGTCTTCCAACACGATCAACAGAGGAGCCTCCCGCGCGGCGGCGCGCAAGCAGTCTTCGAGCAGGGCGCGCAAGGCACTTTGCCGATATTTGGGTTCGAGAGCGAGGGTGAAGGCGTTCTCGGGGAGGTCGAGATTGAGCAAGGGGCCTAACAACGGGAGGGCCTCGAGACGTTCGGGGACGCGGGTTCGCAGTTCGTCTTCCAACGCCTGTATTTGTTCGGGCTGGGGGGCGGTGGAGTTCAGTTCAAAGAAGGCCGCCCAAACCGGTCTCCACGCCAGGTACGGGGTCTGAACGCCATCCGCCTGCGCCGCGCCGCCATACCCGATGAACCCCTTTTCGCGCGCCAACCGTATCGCTTCGGCGGCGAGCCGGGATTTGCCCATGCCCGCTTCGGCGAAAATGCCGATGACTTGCCCGTGGCCTTGCAGGGTTTGGTCAAGTGCCCCGGCGATGGTCTGGAGTTCGGTCGTGCGGCCTACCATCGGGAGGGCATACGTGGGTTCTTGCAGGCGGAGCGCGTGCGGGACGTGGGTGCGGAGGACGGCGAAGATCGGCAAAAGATCCGTTTTGCCTTTAACGCGGACAGGGGGCAGAGTTTCAAAGGTGAAGGTGTGGGCGGTGGCTTTTTGCACCCGTTCGCTGACCAGGATTTGCCCGGGGGCGGCGAGGGTCATCAGCCGGGCGGCGAGGTTGACTTCATCGCCCAGTACGCCGTAGGTGCGGCGCGTGGGGCCGCCGTATGCCCCGGTGCGCATGGTGCCCCGCGTGAGACCGATTTGCACAGGGGTGAGAAAAGACATTTCTTGTGCGGCGTTTCGCAAATCCACCGCCGCTTTGACCGCCCGGCGGGAATCGTCCTCGTGAGCCACGGGCGCGCCGAATGCGGCATACAGATAACTGCCTTTGTCGCCGATGGTGAGTTGGATCAACGTGCCTTCATAACGTTGCAAAACCGCCTGTACCCGGTGCAGAAACGCGTCAAGTTGGCTCCCGGCTTGCTCCGCTTCAAAGTCAATGCCCATAAAACGCAAAAATAGTGTGGTGGCCGGGCGGAGTTCGGTGAGGAAAACACCCTGCCCGGCCTGTTCGCGGGCGAAGACGGCAGGGTTGATCCAGGGGCAGAGGAGGTCAGGAGAGATGGTGTCAGGGGGCAGGGAGGGCACAGGGGAAATGACGGAGGTGAACGTCGCCAAAACTGCAAAACGTTCGTCCGCCTCCGTGCGCCATTCTCCCACTTGGGCGTGATCGGCGATGGTCTGGTAGGTAGGTTCGTCTACCACGATGTCGCCCCGGTTGGCGAGGTGTTCGGCGGTGGCGAGGCGGGAGATGGTGTGCCCGGCCAGCGTATCCCAGTATTGATCTTCCGGGTTGCCCACTGCGAAGCGCCGCGCCGTGCCGGTGGTGACGGCCACTTTGAGGCCCAGGTCGGGGAACTGGCGCATGGCGGTTTGGAGGGCGAAGGCGGTGCTGACGGCGAGGACCGAGGACCGAGGACGGGGGACAGATGAAACATTCTGTCCCGTCCTCGGTCCCCCATCTTCGGTCATATCATCAAACCAACACGTGATCGCATCTCCGGCAAAGCCGATCACACTGCCCCCGTAGCGCTCGACTTCGGCGATCAGGCGCTCGTACACGGCGTTGATCTGGCGGGTGAGGTCTTCGATGCCGCGCCGGGGGCCGAGGGTTTGGGTCAGTTTTTCGGTCAGGGGGGTGAACCCGGAGATGTCGGCAAACAAGGCTGAGCCGCCGGTGCGGTCGGGGAGGGGTTCGCCCCGCGCGAGGGCGTGGAGGCGGTCTTGCGGGAGGTAGGGAGAGAGGGACATCCAGGTTCCTTTGATGAGTTTTTTGTGTGGAGATTTTGGGAGGTGACGTATGCGGCACGAGTAACTATACTTTACCTGAACATCCGATGCAAGTGGACTAAAATGACTTTCTGCTTAACTGCTCATCAAGCGTAGGAAGTTCCGAAAAAAGGGATGGAAGGGGGGATGTACATCCCCCCTTCCATCCCTTTTTTTCGAGTTTTACCCCTTTGAAAGTGAGTAATGACTTTTATGCAAACTTTTTTCTCGTTCTTAACCTTGTTTTGTTGGGTGTATTGGCTGATCTTTTATTGGGGCGGCGGGCGGTTACTGGCGCGGGATGTGAAACACGCGGTGACATCCAACTCCCGGCTGGATACCGGCCTATTGGTCAGCATTCTGATCCTGGTGCTGATCCTGTTCGGGACGGGGGTGCTGATCTCGTTCGGGTGGGTGACGCCGTCCGGGGCGGGCGCGCCCGTTTGGCTCCGGGGGATCGGGACATTGCTAACTTTGGGCGGGATGATCGGGACGTTTTATTGCCGTCATTATCTTGGAAGATTTTGGGCGGCAGATGCCACCCTACAAGCCAATCATCAGGTGGTGGATACCGGCCCGTATCGCCTCGTTCGCCATCCGATTTATACGATGGCGTTGGCGATGTATTTGGGGACAACGTTGGTGTTTCCGGTGTGGTGGAGTGGACTGGCGTTTGTGGGTTTGCTGATCACGCACCTGCTCAAAACGTGGTCGGAAGACCGGTTTTTGCGGGCGGAATTGGCAGGGTATGCGGATTATCAAACACAGGTGCGGTTCCGGCTAATTCCGGGGGTGTGGTAAATAAAGACATATGACAGGTGCGTGACTTCCAGCACTACCGAACATGACTGGTGGTGTTATAAACTAAAGACATCCTAAACGTACTTATTCTTCTGATAAAGGAGTAGAAAATGACTGCAGAAAACCAAACCAAACTGTCCCACTCCCGGCGCAACCGGATCATTAGTGGCTTAGTCCTCATCCTGCTTGGCGGATTATTCCTCGTCAATCAAATCGTCGAAATCCCCTCCGTCGGCAAACTGTTTCTCCCCGGCCTGGGCTTGATCTTCCTGATCTGGGGCATGGTCACCCGCACAGGAGGCCTGCTGATCCCCGGCGGTATCCTGACCGGCATCGGCGCGGGCGTCTACCTGATGGACACCCTCGCCCTGGAAGGCGAACAGGAACCCGGCGTGTTTCTGCTCGCCTTCGGCGGTGGTTTTGCCCTGATCACCCTGCTATCCCTGGTCTTCTCCACCGAAAAACACTGGTGGGCGCTGATCCCCGGCGGGATTCTGGCGGCTATCGGGGCGGCCCTCTTCATCGGGGGCGCCGCAGTGGATGTTCTCGAAATGATTGGGAAGTTCTGGCCGGTGGCGTTGATTCTGGTGGGGATTTGGGTCATCTTCCGAAAACGAGAGTAAAACCAAGTCAGGGAATTTATTTTCCCTTGAAGACAATTCAAATTCCCTTGAAGAGAAATCCAATTCCCTTCAAGGGAATTTTGTTTTCTGGTGCTTCCTTATGCCCTCGCACGTGACCTCCGGCACTCCGTCATGTGACCACGTATCCAGTAAAACAGTATTCAGTAACCAGTGTTCAGTTCAAAACTAAATACTGGTTACTAAATACTGGTTACTGAATACTGAACACTGAATACTGAACACTAGAGTCCCCCATGCCCCCCACCCTCTCCCTCCGCCGCACCTGGACGCTCCTCGTCCTCCCGCCCGTCATTTTTCTGCTCGTCATCATCGCCGCCTCTGTCTATTTCGGCGCAACATCACAGGGTAACGCCCAAGCCATCGCGGATAACACCCAGGCCGCCACGCCCTATCTCCTTGTCATTGTCCAACTGATTCTCCTCTGGCAAGTCTTCCGCACATTGAAAAAAGACTCCCTGACCTGGCGCGATGCGGGCTGGAGCCTGCAACCCGGTCAATCCCTGACCCGCGAAATCCTGCTTGGTGCGGGGATCGGCGTGATCCTGGGCGTGTTGTATGTGACCTTCCTCTCCCCCCTCCACACCTGGTTACAGACCACCTTCGGCGATTACGTCCCGCCCGAATCCTTGCTGACCTCGCTGGGGTCCGTCGTCCTGCCATTTTTCATCGCGAACGTGTTGCTCGCCCCGTTCGTGGAAGAGTCGCTCTATCGGGGTTACGCCCTGCCCCGGTTGGTGACGCGGTTCGGTCCCGCGGTCGGGATCGGGATCAACTGCCTGTTTTTCGGCCTCCTGCATTGGGCAGGTGGGTTTTGGTACATTTTGCTGACCGGCATCGTCGCGGGCGGAGCCTTCGCCGCCCTCTATCAATGGCGGCGCACCGTTATCACCCCCTTCGCCGCCCATCTGGCGTTGAATATTGTCGAGTTTTTGTTTGTATGGCTGGTGGTGGGTCTTTAGCGCAAATGCTGGTTCAACGCTTTGATCAACCGAAAGACCGTCGTGCAGGGGTTGTCGTTCGCCGGATTGTGGGTCGGTTGGTAGGAGTTGAATAACTTTTCTGCATAGCGCAACGCCAAAGCTTGGCGCGACAACAAAAAACCGTACAACGCGAAGTCATTCTTGTTGTACGGTTTTTCCATTTTCTGGCTCAAAATTTCCTGGTAGCGCAGGCGGTCAATGGCACTGTCTACGTACTCGAAATGCAAAATGTACCAGAGTTCAAAGGCTTGATTGGAATAGGCCGCCTCGAACCCGGCTTGCCGCGCCTGTTCAATTGCTTGATTGAACTTGTCCGCGGGATAGTCGTCTTTGTCGAACACCGTCCAGATAGCGGTGTAGGTCCGGTCTTGCAGGGTGGCCTGCGCTTGTAAACGGCGGGTGTATTCGAGCAGACTCAGGGTGTTTTGCCCAGTGCCTTTGACTTCCACTTCGGCATTGACGCGGAAACTGCGAAAGTAATTGGGTTCGGTTTGTTCGCCTTCGCACACGATCAGAAAACGTGGGCGGAGTTCCTGCGTTTGCACGGGTCGCTGTCCGAGGGTTTTACCCTTGTCGGGGAGTTTGCGCCCGCGTGAGTCACGCCCGCGTGGGTCACGTCCGCTTGGTTTCGGTTTTCGCGCCATAGTGCATTTGCCTTTCCATCAAAGCCCGCATCCCGCTCAGATAAGGGGTCGCGCCATACCGCCCGGCGAGATAATTTTTCTCAAACGAGGCGTCATTCCGCTCTTTCATCTCTGCCAGCGAATACAACTCTGTGGCCCCAAACCGGTTCTTTTCCGCAAACCATACCTGATCCCGCCTCAGCACGTATTCTCCCAACATCCCGGCATCGTGGGTGGCGAAAATCAATTGGGCGTTGTGCGGGTTGGTCTGTGTGGAATTAAACAACCGCACCAATTGCCGTGAGAGGAGCGGGTGTAGCCGTGCTTCCAGTTCATCAATGACCAGTGTTTTTCCGTTTTCCAGCGAATCATAGAGCGGTCCCAGGAGAAAGAAGAATTTCTGCGTCCCTTCCGATTCCTGTTCCATGTCAAACCGCTCCTGCCCTACTGCGCTTTCTCCTTCGTAGACAGGGTGATACGTCTCCAACTGCGCCCGTGCCCCCTCGCCCTCCCCCAGCCCGATAGTTTTCAGCACTCCGCGCACCCCTTCCGGGAGGGCGGGATTGTCAAACGCCAGTTTTTGCACGGCAATATCTGCAATCCCGACATCGGCCAATTGCATCAACTCGCGCACCCGCCCGCGAAAGGCCTCTTCTGTCTCGAACCGGTGTAGCGTATACCCTCGGTACGCCTCGTCGTTAAGCCCAGAAATCCCCCCAAACTTCGTCCGAAACCAATCCAACAGCCCAATCGCGGTCGGGCTATTGAATTGCGCCAGTACCGACAAAAATAACGCGTTTTCCCGCGTTTGCCGTTGAAGGGAGGCCGCCTCTTTTTTGAAGGGGGTCGAAATATCGTAGTCTTGCCCTTCGCGCACATACAACCGGGTTTCCCGTTGTGCGGTGCGGTACAGCCACTCGCTCTGCACCCGGGCTTCATCCAGTTCAAACCCGTATCGGTATCGGACCCCGTCCACGATAAAGACGATCTGGAACGAGGCTGGTTCTTGCCGCCCGGCGATATTGAGCGCAAATCGTTCGACCCCGGTGGGTTCTCCGGCCTGGAGTTTTGTCGCCGAGTTAAGCACCAAGTCGCGCAGATACATCATTCCGCGCACGAGGTTGCTTTTTCCGCTTGCATTTGGGCCGTAGATGGCCGCGCTTCGCAAGAGGGTGAGTTTGCCCTCGGTGAATACGTTTTCCCGGTCTATTTCTTCATAGTCGTGCAGGGGGGTGGCCTGCATACTGAGGGTCATTGGTTTATAGAATGAGCGGTAGTTGCCGATACTAAATTCGACAAGCATGACAATTTCCTTTTTAGTAGCCTATATTTTCGTTTTTTTCTCAAATTTTGCTTATTATAATTCATTTCTTTGTTTTTTCAACCCTTTTTTATATTTGTTTCCAAATTTCTCATCCTTTCAATATGACCGCACATATGACTTCCAGCACTCCATCACATGACCACGAGAGCGGTATAAAGGTAGACAGGTAAACAGGTATATCTGCTGCATCCCCTGTCTACTTGTCTACCTGTCTACTCTGTCTACCTTAACTACCAAAGGAATCCTCCCATGACGGACCCCATCCTCCAATCTCAAAATCTGCACAAAACCTTCAACAGCGGCCCCGCCGCCCACCACGCCGTCCAGGGCGTCTCATTCCAGATCGCCCAGGGCGAAATTTACAGCCTGCTTGGCCCCAACGGCGCGGGCAAAACTACCACCATCTCCATGCTCACCGGCCTGCTCGCCCCCACGCAGGGCGACGCCCTCGTTGACGGGCACTCTGTTGTCAAAAATGTCAACGAAGTCAAAAAAGTGATCGGCGTTGTGCCCCAGGAAATTGCCCTGTACCCCACCATCACCGCCCGCGAAAATCTGGTCTTCTGGGGGAAGATGTACGGCCTGAGCGGGAAAAAGCTCGAACAACGGGTCACCGCGGGCCTCGAAATCGCGGGCCTCGCGGATCGCGCCAAAGACAAAGTCGGCACCTTCTCAGGCGGGATGAAACGCCGCATCAACATCGCTGTCGGCCTGCTCCACGAACCCAAAATCATCTTCATGGACGAACCCACCGTCGGCATTGACCCCCAATCGCGCCGCCGCATCCTCGACACCGTCCTCGAACTGAACAAACAAGGCATGGCCGTCCTCTACACCACCCACTACATGGAAGAGGCCGAAGAACTCTCCCACCGCATCGGCATCATTGACCACGGCAAACTGATCGCCCAGGGCACCCTCTCCGAACTCACCAAAATGGTCGGCGAATTTGAAACCGTCCAACTCACCGTAGACCCCGACGGGCACGGCATCGAAGAAATCGCCACCACCCTCGAAACCCTCCCCGAAGTCCACAAAGCCGTCGGCGAAGAAACCCGCCTGATCATCCAGGCCCGTGAAGCCAACGACGTCCTCCCCGGCATCATCAGCCGCCTCACCCACATGAACGTCAAAATCCACTCGCTCGAAATCCAGGAACCGGATTTGGAAGCGGTATTTTTACACCTGACAGGGCGGGCTTTGCGCGACTAAAGTACACAGATATACACGGTAGATAAGGTAAATAGGGTAAATAATGTAAGTACCTCATCCCTTAATTGCTCTCTCTACCCTCTCTACTTTATTTACCTTATCTACTCTATTTACCTCCTCCCCCGGAGTACCCATGAAAACCTGGACCATCGCCCTCAAAGACACCCTCATCCGGTTCCGCGACCGGAACGCCATCCTGCTCATGATCGCCGCCCCCCTGCTCATCGCCCTCGTGATGGGCGCGGCCTTCGGCGGGCAGAACGGCGACACCTCCCCGATTTATGAAATCCCCGTCGTCCTCATCAACGCCGACGAAGGGGACCTCGGCCAAGAATTCCTCGACATCCTCACCAGCATCGAAGTCGAAACTACCGAAGGCGCAAAACCCCTCTTCCTCGCCACCGAAATGTCCAATGTAGAGGAGGCCAAAACCCTGATCGAAGAAGGTGAAATCCGCGGCGTTGTCTACCTTCCCCCGACTTTTAGCGAAACCCTCCGCTCTGGCGTGGGGGAAGATGCCGAACGGGGCACCGCGACCGTCGAAGTGTTCACCGACCCGGCGTCGTCTATTTCCCCTGGCATCATTCGCGGCGTCGTCGCCCGGATCGCCAGCGGGTTCAGCACCGTTCTCATTGGCAATTCCGTCGCCGTCGCCCAACTGCTGAACCACGTCACCGACATCCCCGTCGTGTTCGTCAACGAAGACACCGGCCCGATCAGTGACGCCCTCAACGACGCCTTCGCCCCTGGAAATTTTGACGACCTCTTCATCCTTACCACCGCTGACACCCTCGCCGAAGCCCAATCCCAACTCGACGCGGGTGACGTGCAAGCGATCATCCACATCACCAACCAGTTTTCCAACGCCGTGATGACCGGAGCCGATAGCGCGACGGTGGCCGAAACCCTGCATGTGATCACTGCCCCCGAAAGCCTCGCCGCCCCCCTCGTGGAAGGCCTGGCCCAACAGGTGGTACGCGGCTTCGGTTCGGACGCTGACCCCAACGCGCCCGCCGAGACCCTCCCCCTCCTCACCAACCTCGAAAACCTCGAAGACATCCTCAACGAGGAAAACACCAGCTTCGCCGAAACCGAAGGCCCCCGCAACCGGATCACCGTCGGCTCGACCAACGTCGGCACGGGCGAAGAATTCAACCTGCTCAACTACTTCGTCCCCAGCATGGCGATCTTTTTCCTGATGTTCGCCGTGTTCGACGGCACCCAGTCCATCCTCGAAGAAGAGCGGGACGGCACCCTCCACCGGATGATGTCCACCCCCACCAGCCACAGCGCCATCATTCTCGGCAAGATCGGGGGCGTGTTTTTGACCGGCATTTTGCAGTTTGTCGTGCTCGTCGTCGTGTCCGGGGTGGCATTTAGTGTGGATTGGGGCAATGATCCGGCGGGGATGACCCTGCTCGTCCTGGGCACGGTGTCTGCCGCCACCAGTTTGGGCGCGTTCATTGCCTCGTTTGCCCGCACGGTCAACCAGGCGGGGGTGTTGGGGACGGCAATCACGCTCGTGTCGGCCATCCTCGGCGGTAACTTCATTGACTTCCGCGCCATTCCTGCCTGGCTTGTCCCCATCAGCAAACTCACCATCAACCGCTGGGCGATGGAAGGCTTTTTCAACCTGACCCTCGGCGGGATGGGCCTCGCCGACGTGGCGCTGAACATCGGTGCCCTGTTCGGGATGGCGGTTGTGTTCTTTGTCCTGTCACTTGTGTTGTTCAATCGGAGATTTGTCAAATAGAACGTAAAACGTAGAACGTAGAACGTCAAAAGCAGAAAACATCTCCCCGTTCTACGTTCTACACTCTACGTTTCCCCGGAGTTTCCCATGTTCTCTCGCATCCTCACCATTGCTTTTCTCTACCTCAAAACCACCTATTCCTCCCGCACCACCCTGATCTTCTCCATCCTGATGCCCCTGCTGTTCACCTTCGTGTTGGGGCAGGCGATGGGTGCGGCGTTCGGGCAGGAACCGCCCACCCGTTGGCCGCTCGCCGTCGTGGATGAAGACGAAAGCGTCCTCAGCCAGAATTTTATCGCCCGTTTGCAAGCCAATTCCACGGTTGAAGTGGGCATGACCGACCGCGAGACCGCCCTCGCCAGCCTGGAGGAAGATGGCATCGCCGCCGTGATCATCCCCGCCGGATTTGGGGACGCGGTCTCCCGCGGGGACGCCGTGACCCTGGACTTCCGCCAAAACGCGAACCAGATCACCACCGCCCAGATTTTGCAGGAAGCGGTCAACGCCGCCGCCGCCGAACTCGCCGGGTCCATCGCCGCCGCCGACCTGTCCGTCCGCATCGCCGATCAGGTGGGGTTGTTCGACGGGGCCACCGACGCCCAACAGGACACGTACCGCCAAACCGCGTTCGCCGCCGCCGAAGAAGAATGGGCCGCAGGTGCGCCAATCACCGTTCAATCCGAAGCCCTCACCCGCAACGAGGGGACGCAGATTCCCGTCGGGGCGAGCCAATCTTCGCCGGGGATGCTGGTGATGTATGCGCTGTTCTTCACCTTTGGCGGGGGTGCATCCCTGCTCGTCGAACGGGATGAAGGGACTTTGCGCCGCCTGTTGGTGATGCCGATGAACAAGTGGACCATCCTGACAGGCAAATTGACCGGGATTTTCCTGGGCGCGCTGGTGCAGATGACGATCATGGTGTTGGCGGGGCAGTTTGCCTTCAGCGTCAGTTGGGGGCAAGACCCCCTCGCCTTGATGGCGATGCTATTAGCCTACGGGTTCACCGGGACCGCGCTGGGTGTGATGGTGGCGGCATTGGTGAGAACTCCCGCCCAGGCCAGTGCCGCCGGAACCATCTCGATCATGGCGCTGGCGTCCCTCGGCGGGGCGTGGTGGCCGATTGAGATCGTGCCCCAGTGGATGCAGTCGCTTTCGTTGGCCCTGCCCACCGGCTGGGCGATGCGCGGGTTTCACGCCATCATCACCCGCGGCCTGGATTTGAACGCCATTTTGCTCGAAGTGGGTGTGCTGGCCGGGTTTGGGGTGCTGTTTTTGGCGGTGGGGGTGTGGCGGTTCAAGTATGAATAAACAGAAAGCGTAGAACGTAAAACGTAGAACGAGAAGTAATTTCCGTTCTACGTTTTACGCTTTACGTTCTGCGTTTTACGTTCTACGTTCTACGCTTTTCTGTTTCTGGAGTAAGATCAGCTTATGAAGATTTGGGCACGTATCCGCTCTTACGCTTACTATCTCGCCGCGTCATTGACCGTGCTCGCCATTGGTCTACCGGGGATCATTATTGTTTTTGCAAATGAAGCCCCGACGCGTTGGTGGGTGGTGGGGTTGACGACGACATTATTTCTCCTCAATTTGAGTGTTCACTTGAATCAGTGGGGAAATAGCCCCACGCTCATCCGCAGGTATCTGTCCATTGGGACGCTGATCATTGTGGCGCTGTTGTGGCTTAATCCCAATTTGAATTTTTATGTCATTTTGTTTTATGTCCTCGGCACCGAAGCGTTGATGAGTTTGGGACGCCGGGAGGGATATATCTGGCTGGGCATCTTTACAGTGTTGACGGTATTGACGTTGTTTTTAGCCCTTGATTTACTGGAAGCCTCCATCTCCGTTCCGATTTATCTCGGCGGGTACTTTTTCTTCGCCGTGTTTGCCAACGCCACCCATCAAGCCAACCTGGCCCGCGCGGAGAGCCAACACCTGCTCGAAGAACTACAAACCACCCACCGCAAACTCCAAGAGTACGCCGCCCAGGCCGAACAACTCGCCGTAGCCGAAGAGCGCAACCGTCTCTCCCGCGAGATGCACGACACCATCGGCCACCGGCTCACAGTCGCGTCCGTGCAGTTGGAAGGGGTTCAGAAGCTGATCGCCAAAGACCCCGCCCGCGCCGAAAAAATGGCCGAAACCGTCCGCGAACAGGTGCGCGAAGCCCTGCGCGAACTCCGTCAAACCGTCGCCACCCTGCGCGAACCGCTGGAATCCGACCTGCCCCTCGAAACCTCGCTCAAAAAACTGGCGCGTGGCTTTGAAGATGCGACAGGCATCACGATCCATTTGATGCTCCCCGATGCCTTCCCCGAAATGTCCGCTGCCCATCGCCTTGCCATTTACCGCACCGCGCAAGAAGCCCTGACCAACGCCCAAAAACACGCCGACGCCCAACAAATCTGGTTGCAAATCGCCCGCCAGGAAGAGATTTTGACTCTGCGCGTGAGCGACAATGGCAAAGGATTGCAAGTGGATGAAGAAAGCCCCGGGTTCGGCTTACGCGGCATTCAAGAGCGGGCGGCGCAGTTGGGCGGGGAATTGCGGTTGGAAGAGCGCAAAGGGGGCGGGACGCAGGTGTGTTTGTCGTTGCCGGTGGGGGGGAAAAGTAGATAAGGTAAATAAGGTAGACACAGGAATGGGGTACTTGTATACTTTATTTACCCTGTTTACTCTATTTACCCTATTTACCCCTATCCCCCATGCCCCCTTCCCATCCCATCACCCTCCTCCTTGTAGATGATCAGCGTCTCATGCGCGATGGCCTCCGCACCCTGCTCGAACTCGAAGAGGATTTTCATGTCGTCGGCGAGGCGGAAAACGGGCAGGAGGCGTTAACCGCGTTTGAAAAACTGGCCCCGGACGTGGTGTTGATGGATATTCGGATGCCGATCATGAACGGGGTGGAGGCGATCCGGCACTTGCGGGGAAAATGGCCGGAGGCGAAAGTGATCATTTTGACCACATTCGACGATGATGCGTATGTGTTCGACGGTTTGCGGGCGGGGGCATTGGGCTATTTGCTCAAAGATGTGTCCGGGGATGAACTGGCGGACGCGATCCGCACGGTGGCGAAAGGGGGGGCGTTGATTGACCCGTCCGTGACCCGGAAAGTGGTAGCGGAATTCGCGCGGCTTACGAACCCCGCGCGGGGTACGTCCCCCGCGCAACCCGTGTCCCCCACGCGCGGCACCGGCCCCCTGCCCGAGCCGCTGTCCGACCGGGAGCAGGAGATTCTCCGGTTATTAGCCGAAGGATTAACGAATCGGGAAATTGCCCAAAAGCTGTTTCTCGCCGAGGGGACGGTGAAAAATTATATTTCCAGTATTTTGTTGAAAATTGATGCGCGGGATCGGACGCAAGCGGCGTTGCGGGCGCGGGAATTGGGGTTGATTTAAAGACGGAAGGTGGTTTTCCAAGTTAAAGTGAAGCGGGTACGGTTCATCACCGTACCCGCTTTTTCATTTTGTGTTTACTCACAGTGGACGGAGAATCCCCGAAAAAAGGATGGATGGGGGGCTGTACAGCCCCCCATCCATCCTTTTTTTCGGAAATCAGTAGTTACTTCATATTTATAGATGGGGTTAGGCCTGAACGGTGTAATCTTCGGTGACGGTGTAGTGATGGGGTTCCGGGCAGGGGTAGATGGGTTGGTTCCAGTGTTTGTAGGCGGGGTGGCGACCATGGACGACGCGGCTGAAGACCTCGCGCAGTTCGCTGACGACCGGTCCCATTTTGCCATCCCCGACGGGACGGTGATCCACGCGGGTGACGGCGGTGATTTGGGCGGCGGTGCCAGTCATAAAAAATTCGTCGCAGATGAAGACTTCGGTGCGGTCAATCGGGCGCTGGACGACTTCCAGGCCGAGTTCGTTGCGCGCGAGGGTAATGACGCTGGAGCGGGTAATGCCTTCCAGGATGTTTTCGGTGACGGGAGGGGTAATCAGTTTGCCGCCGCGTACCATGAAGACGTTCATGGCACTGCCTTCGGAGACGTGGCCTTCGCGATTGAGAACGAGGGCTTCGTCGAACCCGGCGCGGACGGCGTCGGTTTTGATCAGGGCGGAGTTGACGTACGCGCCGCTGATCTTGCCTCGGGCGGGGATGGTGTTGTCATCAATCCGCCGCCAGGAGGAGATGGTGACGTGGGCGTTGGTGTCGTTGGAGACGTATTTGTCAAACGGGACGGCGAACATGGTCAGTTCGTCGGTGAGACCGTGGAGTTTGACGCCGATGAGTTCATCGGATTTGTAGGCGAGGGGACGCATGTAGATGTCCTGGCGATAGCCTTCTCCGCGGAGGAGATCGACAGCGATTTGGGTGAGGGTTTCGGGATTATGCTCGAATTCCATCACCATGATGCGGCAAGAGTGAAGAAAACGTTTGAAGTGATCATGGGGACGAAAGATGTAGAGTTGTTCTTCTTCTTCGTTCCAGTATCCGCGAATGCCACCAAAGACGGCGGTCCCGTAATTGAGGGCGTGGGTCATGACGCCGATTTTGGCGTCTTCATATGGAACGATTTGCCCTTTGAAATAAACTTTTTTGGGTAATGCCACAGCAAAGCCTCCTGTGAGTAAACATAGATTTGTTGCTTCAAGTGTCTCATAAGTTCCTGAAATTATGAGGGGAGCAACAGGTTTAAAGTAATTACTCACGCCAAATGGGAGGAAAGCCGAAAAAAAAGATGAAAGGGGGGATGTACATCCCCCCTTTCATCTTTTTTTTCGGAACTCGTTACTCTTGGTGAGTAAATACGGTTTAAAGGTCCTTGATGCGATTATATCTACTAATTTGCATGTTAGATATGGAACAGGATATCCAATAAAGTAATTTTTAATCTTGTCTGTTATATCCAATTAGGTAGCCCCCATAGTCAGTTGGGAGTATACTTTTTCTGATCTTTACATCAAGGAGGATGTCCCTTATGAAACGTGCAGTCAGTATTAGTCTTGGTTCGTCGAAGCGGAATAAAGCAGTCGAAGTTCAGTTATTAGGGGAAAAAGTGTCCATTGAGCGCATCGGGACGGATGGCGATATGGAAAAAGCGGCCATGCTCTACAAGGAGATGGATGGCACGGTGGATGCTTTTGGGGTTGGGGGCGCGGATTTGGGGGTGATGGTGGAAGATAAGTGGTACCCTCTTTATAGTGTTAATTCCATGGTTCGGTTCATAAAAAAAACGCCGGTCGTTGATGGCACTGGTTTGAAAAACACGTTGGAAAAACGGGTGGTACCTTTTATGGAGGCACGTTTCAAAAGTTACCTGGATCAGAAGGGCCGCCGCGCCCTGGTGACCGCGGGAGCAGATCGTTGGGGGATGACGGTTTCCCTCGTAAATGGGGGGTACGAGTGTGTGTTTGGGGATTTGATGTTTGGGCTGGGGATCGGGATCCCGATCCGGTCCGTGAAAGCGCTCAAGAGATTGGCGGCGCTCGTCATGCCGATCGCAGGGCGTCTCCCGTTTGAGTGGATTTATCCGACGGGCGAAAAACAGGAAAAACGTATTCCCAAGTATGAAAATTATTATCAATGGGCCACCGTGATTGCCGGGGACCGTCATTATGTTGTACGTCACATGCCAGAGCGCCTGGAGGGGAAGATCATCGCGACGAATACAACGACCGAAAGCGACGTGGCCCTGTTCCGGCAGACCGGGGCGAAGTGCCTCATTACGGCTACGCCAGTTTTGGAAGGGCGTTCCTTCGGCACCAATATGATGGAAGCGGCGCTGATTGCCATCTCAGGGAAAGGGCGAAAATTGACCTACGATGAATACAATGCCCTGCTGGATCAACTGCGCTTTGAGCCGCAGTTAACCGAATTGAATTAAGATTCCACCGGGAATCCTGTGAAAGAAACCGACATGTTGAAGTGGGATATCCCCATTTCAACATGTTACATCACACCAAAAACGAAATGTAACCGTTCAGTCTAGAGAAGAAAGTTCCGAAAAAAAAGGATGGGTGGGGGATGGACATCCCCCACC